>Ga0116229_10001428_pt1 | contig 37421 bp, 30 predicted proteins | sample S1TSphgellanicum_3_FD_87313 | JGI IMG/M metagenome (GOLD analysis project Ga0116229, IMG submission 87313) | Host-associated microbial communities from peat moss isolated from Minnesota, USA - S1T2_Fc - Sphagnum magellanicum MG | ecosystem: Host-associated > Plants > Peat moss > Unclassified...
GGTCATAATCGACTAGACTACCGAGCAACGGTCATAATCGACTATTACTCAGTTGTAGTTGGGTCAATAAAAACTCAAAATAAACGTAACTTGCTACTCGTGACATCCAACAACAGCAACTTGTGACATCCAACAACAACACGATGTGAATGGGTCTGCCATCGCTCAGAAGAAGGCTCGCAATGAGAAAACGACAACAGTCTACAGTTGACTAATTCAAGGCCAGAGTAGTCGACTATATAGTGAACTATAGTCGACTATCTATCTATGGGCTAGAGGATAGATAGTTACAACTACGACTATATGTAAATAAGGACCGACTACGGGTCCCTGGTTGTCATGCTTCTTTTTCCTATTGGTTTTTTTGTTTTTTTGAAAGGCTCGTTACATTGAATTGATTGGAAGAAAAACATGAATTGGAAATTAATTTCTTCACATTTTTCTACTCTTCACCGTGAACATTGCAAATCTCAAATGGGTTGGCATTGGTCCATAGAACTTTGGCCTTACCAATCTTGTTTAGTGGGAGATCAAAGATTAGTGTATGAACTTCTAAGCTTGAACTTTCTACCTCATCCAACATCAAGTCCTCCCTTTGTGAACATTCTTAAACTTGTTAGGCTGGAAAGGTTTTTCTGAAACCATTTCTACTAGCTTTGTGTTAATGCAAAAGAATTGTTACGACTTCAACTTTAAAAACCATGCCTTGGATTTTTAGGATCCTTGATGGGCTTTCCATCCTTTATTGCAAGGTGTTTCTTTGACTTCACTTGAATTCTTCAGAAGTTTTGATTGAAAACCTTTCAAGTTATACTTTGATTTTGTCACCTCCATCTAGTTGGACTATTCTTGAAATTAACCACTTCCATTTCATGATTTTTTAAAGGCGTTCATTACTTTAATAATTAATGAATAATTATAGTGCATGCCTTTACAAAATGTTCAAATCTTCAACACTTTTTACATCAACTAAGCATACCCAAATATCAAATCTTATGTTCCATTATAATGTCAATGTCATCTTTTTCATCAAGGGGTAAAATGAAAATCCCCTTTGAAAGCCTCGTACTAATGCTTGTAACCTTTATGGATACCATGGAACATGTTGGCCTATTGATGTAGGAATCAAAAGATTTAAAGTGCAAAATTTCCCCGATTTTGCTTGGAAGGAAGGTGAAATCCTATGAATTGCAAAACTATTTGTTTATGTTTGAGGACTAAACTTTCATAGCGTGGGATAAATCCAAGGTGTGAAACTTTCTTGGTGGGAACTTTCATGATGGGATAAACCTTGGACTACAAAATTAAAATCTACATGGCTACCATTTTGAAAAAAGAAAGTTGTTCCACTCCATTCCACTATGGATAACTTTTGAATCTCCATTGCTCCAACCTCATTTGAAAATCTTACTTCAAAAAACCTTTGAGTAAGGAGATTTTTAAACATAAAGGACTCTTGAAAATAAAGTTTCATACAATTCCATAAGGTTAGCTTGTTAAGAAATCTTTCCACCCATCAAACATCCAATAACCATTTTTTGAGCATGAACTATTTTTGCTTTTCAAAATTTTAGCACCTTCAACCATAAGTACCCCAAAATAAACTAGCATTTAAAATCATTAATGTTTGTTGAGCCTTGGGATTCCTCTTCATCAAAGGAAGGGAAACATAATCCATTGTCTATAGGTTCATCAAAAGGAATGTTTGATGAACTTTTTGAATAACTGAAAACTTCCAGGTTTCTTCATTTTTTAAGGTTGGTAAGGTTTTTTCAATCGTAATGCTCCTCACTATAATAGTAATTACTTTTAAAACCTTCCCAAGAATCCCTCCACTCTGACCCCCCAATTCTCATGCACAAGTTTGCAAGAAGCAAAGCAAAGATGGGAGAATAGAACAACACCATGGTGGCGTTGTGATTTATAAAATATTCATGGGTTTTTTTAATGATGAAAGTAGCAACACTTTGGTGGATTTGCTAGAAAGGAAAGATAGTTCAATCATTGGAGCTTGCCATCACATTTTGAACATGCTATCACCAATGTTGTGAAAGTATTTGGTTTCCAATGTTAAAACCAAGGGTTCAAGGTCAAGCTTTTATGACTTGGACCCAAATTCACATCTTTTTGTTGGAACCAACATAAGAACTAGAAATTGGAACTAATATTTTATTATATTTAGACCCAAAATTGGAACCACGAAAAAACATTCTTGAAAATAGGGGTAGATTTTTAAATAGGCAAAGTGATTTTTTTGAAAAGTTGACAAGTCGGTTCAACTTGATAATTGAATTTTTTTTATTAGTTGGTGAACTTCATACTTATATAAACCTTAATTTAAATTCTAATGACAATTTTTTTTGCATAATCTTTTGTATGGTTATTTTTAAACAATTGATTTTGCATAATCCTTCATATGGATGTCCTTGGATAATTCCATAGATAATTCTTCTTGGGTCCATTCATGGTTGGGGTACCAAAAAAGGAAAAAAAAACTTAAGGACTTTTAGGAACTATTTTTTACACATAACATTTACATGAAACAAACTTAAGTGAGAAAAATTGAATAATCCAATATAAGATAATTCATGTGTTAATGGTGATTGTTCACATTCATACATAATTGTGTATGAATATTTTAGTTTAATGCTAGAAATGCAAAAAATCCCAAAAAATCCCAAAATGAGTTTCAATGGACAACCAAACATGTTTTTTAGCAAGATTATTTCTTGCACATGTGATTTGCATCTAAAACTAAACATTTTGAACCCATCAAACATAATTTTTTTATGAAATGGTTTAAAAAATGAGTCCTTTGCCTTACAAGCCTTTCCTTCAAAATTTCAAGACTTTGAAATTTTTGTATGATTAATTTTTTCATCAAGTTCATCCAATGAACATGTAAACATAGAAGGGGGCATGTTTTTGTTGTACAAAATATTTGAAATCAATTGTATGATTTTATGTCTTTTTTTATTGTTTTTTTTAAAATTGTAGTTTAGACACTTGATTCCTTTAGTTTACAGGACTCAAAATGACATTTGCATAGTATCTAAATTATTTTAAAATATTTTTATTAATTTAAGAAGACATCATTGCCATACAATAATCCACTACAATTATAATAATGTAAAATAAACAAAAATTCAAAGTTGTCCTTTGCAATCTTTTTTCAGTTAGACACTCCTTTTTGTACCCCAATCATAAATGGACCCTCTTAAGAGACCTATTTCATTTCCAAGTTTAATCACTTCACTTCTTTCCTAATAATTACCAAAATCCTTTCATAATAACTACATTATGTCTTTATAAGTACTTCACTCATTTTCCTTACCCACCAACATGGATATAAAAAGGAAATTTAACATGTGCCTTTTCATGTCCATGAGATATATATTAATTCAAATTAAATGTCACATCAACATAAATAATGATGAACTATTGAAAGACATATGGGAACATAAACAATCAAAAAAAAAATTGCTTGTCACTCATAGTGCATAGTAGTTTAAAGCCCAAGTTTAATATGAAACTTTTTCTTTATAGATTATCTAACATAGGGAATGTGTAAACCTAGTTTAGAATTGAATTTAGAGGTTCTTAAATTTGAAAACTTGTGTCAAAACCAAAATTACATGGTTATAAATTGAGAAAAAATTGGACTCAAACCTACACCCAAGAAACCTCCAATTTCTTTTAAAGAATCAAAATCAAAATTGAAGGTTTAAAAAAATAAAATTGCACAACATTAGTTACCACCCTTTTTTTGTCACAACAAACTCATATTATATAAAGCTTTTAACACACATAAACCCTCCAAGCTTGCCTCCCCAAGGTGCTCCATGGTTGTACTAGGTTAAAATGGGCCTTAAAATCATTCAAACTTCCATCTTTCCTTGAAACAACTCATTAATTATTTTAAAATGAGCTTTAAGGAAGTCCGTCAACAAAGCACCATCAAACTAAGTTGAAAACCAAAAAAAGTAGAAAATGAATAGAACATTAGGGTTTTGGTAGTGGTTGTTATTTTCATTTTCAACTTTTTCTTAAAACTTGTGCCCTTCATCACCAAAAACCTTACATTGGACTTGATCCCCTTTCTCTTGTAACACCTCTAAAGCATTATATGTTTGAATTGCAAACATTTGTTTTTTGACCAATGGCTACATTCATGATTTTCATCACTAAATATCAAACTTTGGATTTTGCACATTTTTAGTTTTTGCATTGATACATGCCAACATACAAATATACTAAGAGAGTGGGGAGCCATGAACATTTATTAAATCCAACATTAAATTCTTTATTACCATTGTTAATTTCAGAAGAAAACATGAAGAAAACCACATTCGATATACATGGTGAACATTCTAGGTCTTAGTATAAGCTTCAAGGGACAATGGCTCCAATGCCAATATCCCATTCTTAGATGTGTAGAGATGACAATGTTGAATGGGGTTATACAAATTTGTATGATCAATGAGACATGATACCTATCATATTTCTAAAGTTCATAAAATAAAATAAAATAAAATAAAATATTAAGAAATGGAATAGCTATATGTAATAAAAAAAGTAGCAAAATAATTGTTAAACTTGTTGATTCAAATGATGTCCCTTCTTTAATAATGAATACATAGTATTGATCAATGTTGATTAGTAAAAGAACCATCAATTGTGACAAAATCAAACATCTTTTCGTTTTGTTTCCTTGTTTTCCATACTCATAATTCCCAATTTTCAACAAGTATACAAATTTTTAGTTTAAATTTATTATATAACAAAGGCAATATTATTAAGGACCAAATTAGTCTAATATCCAAGTATGAGAATATTGAGGTCAATATTTAGACTAGGTTGGTATGAAAGTTCAACAAATAATATTATTTTCTAAACTAGCCAATAAGATGATGTAATAAATTTCTTTCAATGTTCAGTACCAATTGCCCATTGATGTTGCACAATTGGTATGGGTTGGATATTATAATGATTTAATAATTTATGATAGATGTTTGTTTTGTGTGTGTCCATGCCTTGACCCTTTCAAATAGTGGGGCCTCTCATTATGTTTTTTGGTATTGTTGGAAAGCCCTTGATGAAGTAGTAGTGTACATAAAGGCCATTTCATAATCTTTGGACCAATAAAACAAACAAATTATTGAATTTAAAGTGATTTTTGTCAATGGAAATTAATTAAATTCTACTAACTTATTTTTTCAACCAATCAATGCATCTTTATCAAATTGGTGCTTATGTTTGCCTTTTCATATCCCAAACCTTAACACTTGAACCAATGACACGAGTTCATAGTACTTGGACCAATAAGATTTTTGCACAATTGAGTTTTTTTGGGAAGTCATGTTTTTTAGAGCCTTGGTTTCCTAAAAATTTATATTTAAAAAAAGGCTTTGAAGATGACCCCACTTGGGGCAATGGTACAATGGTTCACTAATATATTAAAATTAGATGCTATTAGTATTAAAGTGTTGGAATATGAATTACAAGAAAGTTATTTTGATGTAAAATAATTTTAAATTTTATTATAATAATGATTATTTCTTTAAAATGGTTACTTGTTGTAATTGATTTGAAAAAACAAAATTGATTTAATTTTAAATATATATGTGTGTTTTCATGTAATATTAAATATTTATGTTGCTTTTGGATTTACATTGCAACAGACAAACATTTTAATCAATGATGTTGCTTGTAAGAGGAAAACCCCTTAATATTATAGGGTTTTTTGAATGATGAATGCTTCTTTCATCATTGAAAAAACCCTATAGCATATTTTGTAAATGGTGGTGAAGATTATATTGAAATGGTTAAAAATTTTGGGACTTTTATTTTTTTTCAAGTTATGAATCTCATTATTTTGTGGGTTCATAATTTCATTATATGGATTTTCATTCAAAATCTATCAAGGGAAAAAATGTAATTAGGGTTTTTCTTTTCAAATTCCTCAAGTAGGTGTACTAGTGATGATCCTTAACATTGATTAGCAATAAATGGCAATTGTTTTGGTGGATTAATAGATCTTTTTTGGAATCTTGCCTAGTTCTAGCGATCTAATGGAACACATTGTCTAAATTTGGTGATTTCTAACTTTTCTTTTTTCCAAATATGGCAATTAAAAAAAATAAAATTCAAAAATCCCTTTGTTGGATTCGCCAACCTCTTTTTTTTGTCACTAGGTGGTGAAAATTTGCCACAAAAAGAAACCTTGGTTGTAACCCATAAAAAGACCTAATGCTTTATGTCACATTTTAATCAAAGGTTTTTAAACTCTTTTGTTCGACATTTTGATGATTAGGAATTGAATGACCATTTTGATTTGCAAACATTATTTTGGTCATAACTTGTGTTACAAATCTTCAAATGGGGAATGTGACTTTGTTTTATATATTTCAAAATCTTTCTAATGGTCTAAAGAAATAACACTTTGGACAAGTTTGACCCCCCTTGCTTCAAAGATTTGGGACACCATAAAATTTCAATTTTCAACTTGTAAGAATTCATTTGAGAATGTTGGAACACATTCTTCCAAACTTGTTCCAATTTGCAAATTTCTTTGACAATTACACATATGGTGTTTTTGACAATTCAATATCCATCTCCTATACATAATATATTTCCACACTTGAACCTTTGTAATCACATTATAACTCTACTTTCAAACAAAATATAGTCTCTCATATTGTGTGTTGCCTTTGCAAAAATGGACTTGATTTTTCATGAAGAAAGCAAAATATACCATGAAAGATTCATGTTCTTCGTTTGAATACCTTCTTCATAAAAAAACCCAACAACAATCTAATATGTAAAATTGGATTGCCTTTCAAAAACTCACTTTGTGTGTTTGCTTACATTCATAGCATTGAAACAATTGCTCAAAATTTATTTATTCTTCCATCGTGCCTTGAGAGCCAATGCTTGCATATTGAAAGCACATGTGATACCATCATATGCAAACACCAATACATAGCCCTTACCACAAGAATCCTTCCCTTTCCTCTTGTTCATGGTGATTTTACTTGTCAAAATGTAAGAAAAGAAAAGAGAAAGTAAAAAATTCTTCTACTCCCTTTTGTCTCTAATGATCTTACTTGTTGAAATGTAAGAAAAGAAAAAGAAAAAAAGTAAAAATTCAAGATGTAGTAAGATTTTTTCAAAAAAAAAAAAAAAAACCCTAACTCAATAGTAAGTAATGAAAAATAATATTTTATTGAAAATAAAGGAAACTCTTCTATTTTTCTTATTGAATATTGTTCAGGTCCCTCAATAAGGTCTATTTTGGTTTTACATTATATTTGACATCTTTAATGCACCAAAATAATTTCGAAATTTCCATGGGATGGCCATTGGGATGAATTGAAAGGTTTTTGAATTTCATGTTGCATAGGCCAATAATTGAATTTTCAATAACATAAACTAATCAAAATTCAAAATCTCTTGCATATTAGGTCTAAAAATTTCCAAATAACCTTTGATAAATTCTTTTCATTTGGGCCTTTCCAATGGTACCAAGAGTGTGACAAGGGTCACTATGGATTTCAATGCAACAAATAAAACAAGCAAACAAACAAACAAACAAACAACCTTGCTTCATGGCTAGTTTCTTGGTTATCAATATCCTGAAATATTCAAATTCAAAGTGTTAGAACCCTTTAAAATAAAATAAAATAAAATAAAAATGTCTTAGCAAAATCTATTTGATAAGTACAATGTCACAACATTAACAATATTTAGAGGAAGAAAGAGAAAAAGAGTACTCATGGTGCGTTCACACTTGAAATTAAGTCAGTGTTAAATGAAAATCTAGGTGGCATCCTAGGTGGCACCCAATGTTAAATGGGCAATAGCTTAATGTTAAGTGAATGTTAGCTTAACATAAAATGACTAGCATCGTGTTAGGGTACTCAACACAAAGGACCCTAACACCAAGTGTGAACGCACCTTAACATTGGGAGTAATGAAGTTGGAAGATAATCTTGCTCATTAATTCATTTTTTTTTGACAAATTTTTGTGAAATTTCAACCTGAAAAATATAATTTTGACCTATACAAAAAAGAATTTTCATGAAAAGAAATGGCCCAAATTTTCGCTAGGTTTCAAGGGAAGACAAATTTCTGGTGCCCAGATTTTTATATTAGGTTCTAGTAGGTAGCCTTGAATATAGAAGCTAGATCCTCATTTTCTCAAAAAACTTTCATGTCTGGTGTATAGCCAGATTTGGATAAATTCTGAATGATTGCCAGTTTGGCTTTTAAAAAATAAATCAAAAAGAAAAAAACATTAAGATTCTTTGATTCATTTTCTCAAAAAATAATTCATATCTGATTTATAGCCAGATTTGGCTAAATTCTGAATGATTGCCAGTTAGGCTTTTAAAAAAAGAAAAATCAAAAAGAAAAAAACATTAAGATTCTTTGATTCATTTTCTCAAAAAGAAATTCATATCTGGTGTATAGCCAGATTTGGCAAATTCTGAATGATTGCCACTTTACTTTGGCTTTTTAAAAAGAAAATCAAAAAGAAAAAAATTAAGATTCTTTGATCCAGTTTCTCAAAAAAAAATTCATATCTGATTTATATAGCCAGATTTGGCTAAATTCTGAATGATTGCCACTTTGGCTTTAAAATTAAAAAATCAAAAAAGAAAAAAACATTCAGATTCTTTGATCCATTTTCTCAAAAAAAAAATTTATATCTGATTTATAGCCAGATTTGGCTAAATTCTGAATGGAAAAGAGAAAACATTAAGAATCTTGATGGGTAGAAAGCAAAAGCAGTACCTACTATTGGCAGCAAGGTTTGAATTTATTTATTTATTTATTTATTTATAGATTTTTTTCAGTTTTTGGAAGTGGCCTAACTGGCGAGGATCCCTAAGTATAGCAATAAATGACGATAGGATTGGATGGATTGTGAACTTTTTGCAAGATTATTGCCATATTTGGCGACCTAAGTATAGTATGGAGGTCAAAATATGGCGACATTCTTTAATTTTTACTCCAAAAATGGCGAATGAAACCTCAAAAACATCATTCTTTCATGTTTGTTTTTTTTTGGGGGCCAAGATACCAAAATTCGCCAGAAAAAAAACACTGAAATTTGGCAGTAATGAAGTTGCAATCTTTCTGGCGAGAAAGCAAAAATAGGGTCAATATTCTTGAGGAATTTTCTTAAGTAGCTCAAGTGGAAAAATTGGCGATCATCCCAAATAAGATTTAGCCAAATCTGGCTATAAACCAGATATGAAATACACATCTGTAATCAACCTTCTAGATTTATGGCTAAATAATGAAACCAAATAAAATTGAAATATGGCGATTTTAATTATTTTTTTCTCACTTTTGGCGATTAAAAAACCCTTCAAAATCACTTGATTTTCGAATTTCTCGTTTTTGGCGAAATCAACAAAAAAAGGCGAGGTTGGGTGCTGTTTGTTGCTGCGACAAGACTGTGGCGGCAACAGTAGCAGTAGTAGAGGATTCAGATATTATTGTGGCAAAGGAAGGAGGCAAGCAAAAGCAAGCAAAGCTCATTGAAGAGCTGATCGTTGGAGCATCTTGTAGGTTTGGATTGTTTTTGCTACAGAAAGTTTTTGAGTTTTGTTGCTCATTTTTCTGTGGGAGCTTGGTGTTGGGTTCTTGATGATACGTAGGTATTGTTTGATAAGAAGAGTTGAAGAAGAGTAGAAAAAGATCAATAAGAGGAAATGTATTTGTTTGTTGGGTTTTTGTTTCTGTGTAAGTCGAGGAAGAAGAAGCAATAGCAGCAGCAGCAGCAGCAGGAGGACTAAGAGGGAGAGTGTGAAGGTTTTGTTATATGGAGAACCATCGGGTTTTGAGCTCTTCGGAAAAGAATTCGGCGGTGAAGGAGTGGAGATTCGGTGGTAATTCGGTGTCGTCGCAGAAGAAGCACTTGAGCAGTTACAACAACGGTAAGAATGATTGCTTCGGAGCTTCTCTGGCTGTGGTGCCCAATTCCGTGCTTCTGGCTTCCAGGTGCTCAGTAGAGTGTGAGGAGGAGGAGGAGGTTGGGAAGAAGAAGAAGCAGAAGAAGGGCGTGGTGGTGGTGGTGGAGGAGGGTAGTGCAGTGCTCAGGTCGGCATGGATTCAGAGAATCATACCGCGAGGGCTTGGAGACGTGAAAGACAAGGGTAAACTCGCAGCAGTAGGAAGTAGGGAGAACCAGACGCACGAATCTTTGGTGGGGTTTTGGAAGAAGAAGGAGAGGAAACCATTTTGTGTTGTTGCGGATGCCGGCTTGGATTCTGTAGAGCTTAGTAGGGTCAGAGAATCGCCCAGTAATATTACTGGAAGAGTGGCGGCTGGATGTCAGTCGTGGGAACACGACGCTAGTGCAGATGCAGTTGGCGGCAACAACAACAACAACAACAACAGAATTGTAATTGCTTCTGGAAATGAGAGCAATGCAGGTGGAGGTGTTGTTGTAGCGGCAGGGTTAGGGTTTCAGTTTGATGGTGGTGGTTGTGGTGGTGATGGAGGAGGTTCCATAAACCGCAATAGCAGAAAAGAGAGAGAAATAAGCTTTGCAGGTGGTCCCTCTTCTTCTCTCCCACCATTATCCCTGTTTGCACCCTTCAAGCATGAAAAGGAATGGCGGCGAAGAAAGAGGAATGATCAAGGGGGCAACAGCAGCAGCAGCTCTGGAAAGGCAGAAGAAGTTGTTGCATTGATGATGCCTCCTCCTGTCTTAACACCTTTGCTTTCAACAGATCAAATTGTGGGAACATCACAGAAGAGGATGCTGCCGGATCATTTACTTTCTTCTTCCTTGACTCCTTGCTCTGTTCCTTCTTCCATTCCATCAGCTATTGATTCTATTGCCACCACTTCCACAGTGCTGAGAGCTGCAGATACAAGATTAGGGTTTGGAGAGATGTTCAAGAGACCTTTGGATCCAATGCAGGTTTTTTCTCCCTTCAAATCTTCTCGAGATGCTAATAGTGCACAGTCACCATGCTCTTCAAAGACAGCAAGCCTGCCATTGGAGCTGGTCTTGCCTTTGGATACTGATGGACACGATTCTGTCAAACAGGAGGACACTGGAGCTAAGTGCAATACACAACCTGCAAGCAACATCAATGAACAACATCCAAAGCTGCGTGGATCACTGTCAGCCAATGTTGGCAGTGCAACACTTGTTTCCAGCTCTTTCTGGCCTGAATGTGGAAAGCAATCAGGTGATCAAGAATCTTCTGGAGAGGCTGCAGAGATCTTCAGACACAGATCTTCCACATCTCACCTTCTCTGTTGTGACCATCAACCCAAGGTATTTATCATTCACTTCTTTTGCCAGGTCTCTCGAAACACAGTAGGGTTTTTTCACAGTTAAAGCTTCCCAATCTATTGATAATGTGTCTGTCTTTTCCTTTTGCAATCAACATCATTGATCAGAATGCTTGTTTGTTGCAATGTAAATCCAGAAGCTCTACATCAGTGTGTGTTGTTTTTCATGTTTGGAGAGGATGACAGCTGTGTAGATCTGTTGGAGAAGCCTGGTTTGCCTTGCTTCGCTATGGACAACGTATGTGTGTCGTTGCATCAAGGTAGAGTGATTCTAATTAGGGGAATGCACCAAGTGTTTTTCCTCTCTCTTTCTTACTTCATTTGGCTGTGGAGAAGGCACAGCACTTGAAAACAAAGGAGGTAGCATTCAAGGATCCAAATGAATGCAGGCTTTTCAGCGCAGCTGAGAGTAGTGGCTCAATCCCTCCTGTGTTGCTGGGTGTTAGTGCCCCAGGCTACCAATCTCCCTTTCAGTCCCCATCTTCCAGCACTGCTGTTGGTGGTCAAAATGTGGTTGTGCTGGAAGGGTACCAGAACCCTGCCATGGAAACTTCACAACAAAAGCCAACAGCGAAAACCCGAGGTTGGAATTGTGGTGTGGAAGAAATGCACAGTCAAGAACTTCAGCCTGAGGATAGACAAATAGGAAAAGAAGAGACAAGAGAACAAGAAAGAGGAAGTGGAACAGAGGAAGCAGAAGATGTAGTTGCCAGAACAGATGTAGACATGGAGCAAGTGCCTCTAGGCTGTGGAGCATTGGAAAGTGCGTTTGGATCAGGCCATGGGGTTGTTCATGCGCTGGTCCAACAAGGTTCAAGGCAGGGTCAGGATGTTATGCAAAGAAATGGCACTTGTAATTTGTTGGCACACACTCCAGACAATGACAGACCTGGGTGTAGGACATCTTTCAGGAAGTGGACTTGTGATCCATCAATGGATGTTCATTCTCGATCACATATTTTGGAGGAGCTCAACACCACTCCCTCGCAGGCATGTAACATTCCAAGTGCTGACAATGAGTATTCGAAGGTCCCAAAGGGACAGCCATGGCTTCACCGTTGGATGCATCCATCAATATCTAGGTCTAATGACTCCTTCAAGCTACTCTCAGCATCAAGAGCGTTCTCAGGAGGGTCTGGACTAGGTGCAGCAACAAACCAAGCAGCTTCAAATGCAGATGCTTCCACAGTCACTAAGAGTCAGGAGGGAGTGTCATACAGCAGAAGGGTACAGAAAGTGGCATCAGAAGGTGAGAGAAGTCATGCTGTGATTGGTGTCAACAATCAGTTTGCCAAAACTGAGAGGGGGAATGTTTCTGTTGGAGAAGATGATGGTTCAAGGTTGAAAATGCCATTCTTTCTTGGATATCATAATCCTCCAAGCGCTGCAGCAATCGCACTTGTGGGAGCAGCAAGTAGGAGATCAATGATGCCACTACTTCCTCAAAGACAACCTGGCACAAGGGTAGCTGTCTGGCCTTTGACACAAGATACTCTAAACTCTCTTCCACGTGTGCTGCCCCATGGAAGTTGACTACCTGCACTAGTGCACTTGCACACTTTGAACAGGAAAGGATGAGCCGTTGAGGTTACTGTCAAGATCCGCAATTTGCCACACTTGGCAATTTGGGAGGTGGAGAAGTAAGGTAAGTTCATTGATTGTCTTCACAAGGACCGATATATTATTATGAAGCATCTGGTGCAATCAATGTGTATTATGTTTGATCAATCAAGTCTTGGGTGTGCCCCCCAGCCCATCTAAGTGGAATATGAAGCAAGCATTGTTGTAGCGCTTCATCAAGGCTTGGGTATCCAGCCCCCACCTAAGTGCAATTTCAAGCCACCATTGTAACGCTTCTTTTGTCTAAGGACTTGCTCACTATCTTTTGTCTAAGCTGGCTACAGTCTTAGTGTAGGGTAAAGCCACTAGGGTTGGGGCCAGTCCCAGAATAAGGGGCCTAGGATGAGGCGCTACCTGAGTCCAGCCTTTTGCATTTGGGGAATGTCCCTTACCTATTGGCTTTTTATGCATCTTAATGCACAATGTGAATGTTATCATGAACCTCAACATACATAGATCATGGGGCATAGGATGGTTCTTATGCCCACTCCTTAAGAGTAGGAGGGATCTTAAGCCTACTTTATATGTGTAAGATCCCTCTCACTCTTAGGGAGTAGGTGTTATATCCCTCCTCTTTTCTAGGAGGAATATTCATAGAGATAAAGGTGGCCTCCATATACACTAGAAAATTCTAATAACTAATCTCAAGTTTCCAATACAAGCCAAAATATCATCTTTCCAAAATCCCTCATATAAAAAATAGACCTACTATTATTACCTAGGGCCCAAAATCCCTTAATAAGCTATTATATACTCCATAATCAATCTAAACACAATATCCTTGCCTTGGTAGGCAAGGCCAATAAAAAAAAGTAAAACAAACAAGCAAAAAGCACCTTCACACTAAATCCTTTTGCACTTTTTGACTTACTTTTTGTGGGGGTTCTTGTAGGCTCAAGTGTCAGAAGTGCACTCTGATTCATGGATATCTGCCTTTCAAGGGGAGGCTATGGATGGTGGACCAGGGTTTAAATTTGTTTTTTTTAATACATTTATTTTATATAAAATAATAATAATAATATATATATATATATATATATATATATTTGATATAAAAACTTGGTGAGTTTTTTTTTAAATAGAAAATTTAGTCTAATTAAAAGTTTAGAAAAAAATATTTCCCTATTCCCTAAAGAAACAATGCTATGGACTAGTGTTGTTTTTTTATAAAAAAATTTCTCATGTAGCACCAAAAGTGTCAATCGAGTCACAAGAGAATTTAGCCAAATCTGGTTACAAGACAAATAGAGAAATTTTAAAAAAATAGGAGTCCTATTACATGTTGGTGAATCGCTAGAACCTATTAGCTAAAAATATGGCGATTTCAAAAGACGAAATTTAAAAAATCTCAGCAAATCCTCCAAAAATCTTGATGTTTTCATGACTTTCTTCCTTGAAATCTGGTGATTTTTTGGGAAAATTTCCAGAAAGTTCCCTTGACCAGAGGTTGCTTGGGACTTTTTTTTAAAAATAGCAAAATGGCGAATTTTTGCCAGAAAAAAAAATCACTTCTATGAACCTGTATTGAAATCTGAAACAGCCCTTTTTTTTTACCGGCTAAATTTCGCCAAAAAGAGTCATTGAAAATGAAAATGAAGCAACTTTTTGGGGTTTCAACTGGCATAAGTCAGAAAAAAAATAGTAAATTTTGCCAGATCTTTATATTTGATTTTTAGTATATAGCCAAAAACGTAGAAGCATGATTCAAGACATATTTGTCCTCCATGTATGGTTTATAGCCAGATTTGGCTAAATATTCTTAGGGATGATCACCACTTTTTGGATCGAATTTACACTGAAAATTTTGAAAAATCTCAAAATTTTCTTTGATAATTTGTCTTGAAGTGGTGAAAATTCTCAGGAAAAAAAAATCATTGATCTGAACTCGATCCATTTACAGAGCAGTTTTGGAAGGGGCAAACTTGTGGAAGTCTAATTAGATTCGAGCCCACGACCTGTGCTGAAGAAATCGGTCGTGAGTTCGAACCAGTAAGCTAGTTCAGCCAATTTGTTCCTCTCTTTAGACAGACGCGGTTACCGCCACAAGAATGCGGCGATGGCCGGAACAGCGGCGTTTGCCGCACTCTTGTCGTTGTGACAATCCGTGTGCGCAGAACAGAGAAATGACGCAGGAGATGAACGGGAGCATACGATTATGATCAATGGAAGAAGGAGCGCAAAAGGATTCCGTGTCGTCTGTTCCTGTTTCAAGTAAAATGAGCCACTGTACAGTCCGCTGTGAAGAATCGGCGAACTTCGCCTGAGTTTGTTGTTTCCAGGAGGACAAGAAAGAGGTAGTTGTATGAGGAAAAGCGGGGGGATCAGGAAGGAGTAGTGATTGCGGGGGGGGCTACTGATTGTGACAAGAGGTGGTGTTGTGATGCGGGTAGATATAAGGAAATCGTGCTCGTTTGTGCCGCGTTTCTTGGAGGGAACAAGAAGGTGACGAAGAAGAAGTGCGAGTGTGGATTTTGAGGAGGTTGCCACGTCTTCTTGCAGCGAGGTAATCATAATAATGAGTAATGACTTCTTTCAACCGGTTGCCAATTCGTTGTTTGCATTTCTTGTGGCAAAGAAATCCTCTGCGTTTGCCTGCATTTCGTCGCAAGGTTCTTTGCAGATGATCAACGAAAACTCCAACAGTATTCCTTAGTCGTAGAGGATTTCTTGAATCTCGGCAGCTGCTGAGAGAGCTTTTGAAAATGTGCTGCTGTTACACTCCAAGCTTGCTACGTTTGCCAAGATGTTTGTTCACTGTCTTCTTGGGAGTGCCTGGTGTCGCGCACGTATCAGAACTGGTTTTACACTCGACAAGCAAATTGCCGTTGGGAAAATAGGCTTCTCTATTACTGAAGCTTTTTTGCCACCACAACAGCCCAGAATGTTATGACTAGCTAAGTGTGCCAATCCTTCTCCTTTGTGATGGAAACTACGCCTTTGTGACGAGAGATTGAGAAAAACTGATTACCATGCCAAAAACTTCGAGATCAATTTGCACCATATCAGCACAATGCTTTGCTTCAATGGAATGTCAAAGACTTCGGCAAATGATCTCATTTTGTAATCTAGGCCTGGAATAGGTTCTCTCCTCGGTTTCAACAGCTCAAAGTTCCCAAGGATTCCTTGATGCTCTAATAATTGGAAAACCAAAATTTAAATTAAAAAAAACACTTACTCCTAGTGTCTATTTCTGTTCTTGGCAGGGGTAAACCTTACAGAGAGAGCATAGAAAATGGCAACACCATGTGAAGTTTCTTGCCACAATGTAATGCTTTATGATCACTTGAGAGTCTCATGTTGATGAAAACGACAATTGAAAGACCACACAAGTCATGTTGCAAACACATCATCAACAAGAATTATTTGAGGTTTAAGGGAGGATGCAACACTTCTCATCTCCAAAGTCTGCCAACAATAGATAGATCAAATGTTATTGAACAGGAATCACAGAGGGCGGCAGCAGCAAATGGGGGATTTAAGGCATGTTCCTGGGCCTAACTGGGTTCTGATTGCTGGTGGAGCTCTTGTCACTGTTGTAAGCTTTGTCATTGGACAGAGGGAGAGCTTACCCAAGGGAAGGGAATTGGAGAAAAGGAAGGACAAAAACTATAGCAAGTCAAAAGCAGCTAGTGGCAATAGCAAGCTTGGTTGTCACCAGGCAGCAGAGTCTGGTATGTGATTGCATTCCTTGCTTCCAGACTAATAACATGCCTGCTAGGTAATTAACTTGTGGAATTGCTGCCACAGGAGATACGGAAGAAGCTCTGGACAGATTTTCACAAGTGTAAGTATCTCTAGTGAAAATCATTTCTGATACACTTCTGGTACACTGCACAATATGATTACCTCTGATACATGTCCGGGTACACTTTACATAGCACTCCTGGTGCACTTCTGATACTTGATCAACTTTTTTGTGTGATATAAACAGAAGACTGTGGTCATCAATCAAATAGCCATGTGGACGGAACAAGCTCTACTCGCACTTCATATTTCCAAATGCAGTCCCATAGGACAAAGTCCCATTGCGAACAAGAAGTGCATTCCACTCCCGAGCCAGTTAAGAGCTACATGACTCCCCCATGCACCAATGAAGACAGGCCATGCAGCTCTCCTGCTCCAGTGGCACTGCAGACAGTGGTCTTGGCAAAGTGCAATATGGTACGCCGGCTACGTCAGCAGTTGAAGAGGCGGGATGGAATGATCTTTGATATGCAAGAACAGATCATAGATCAAGATCTTGCTGTGGCATCACATCAGGAGCACATTGCGAACTTGAAAGTGCAGCTTGAGGAAAGCAGCAATTTACTGTTTGCTTCAAAACAGGAGGTACAGCACTTGGAAAGGGCATTAGCTGATCTGTCTACTAAGCTGGATGCCAGCTCAAAGGATTGCAGTGGGTTTGATTATGGAAAGGTAAAATTGACAACCAACAAGGTGGAAGGATGTGGAATGGAAGTCTTGAATTCTGTGGTGACATGTGTTCACCTTCTCATCCTTGTCATGTAGGCACTATCTGTTTGTCCTTGTTGTCCATGGGATTTGCTTAACCATAACCAATCATAGCTGTTTTGGTCCAAGTGTTCTGAAAGAGCCATCTTCAGATACTGGTGGAAATAGTGTATTCTGTCTGGGTGTGAGATTTCATTAATCAATATTGAATGTGGCACCAATGATGATGTAGAGAATCTGGTTTGTGATGTGGAAAGCAGATTTTGAAGTCATTGAATATGGAAGTAGGAAGGTTGACAGGGGAGGTTACCCACTTGAAAGTTGAGAACAGAGAATTGTTAGAGAAAGTCACTTGCTTGGAAAGGGAGAAGAGAGAAAGATCACTTCTGGGTCAAGAAGCTATGTCACTGGAGCATGAGAAACTGGTCCAAAAAGTTTTGAAGCTGGAGACTGAGCTGCAAGAAGGAAGGAAACCTGTGCTTGAGAGAGACCGATTATTTGAAGTAAATGAACAACATCAATCAGAAAAGACCAATATTCTTCATCACAATCATAAGCAAACCCAAGTCAGTTCCTGTCTTTTCTTTTCAAATCTTTGTGTTTGGCATATTGAACATGAGATAATTCAACTGACACATTGATGGATACCTATTGCATATAGCCAACCACAACTAGGATCTCATTTCATTTTGACTGGCAGAAAAAGAAGATGGAGAAAGTGGTGCACAGCCAGGCAAGCAAATTGCTGGATCCTCACAACTCAAACTATGAAGGTCAGTGGATTGGAAATGATGAGCCACATAATGGGACGAATAGTCATGCAAAGGCATTACCCAGGCATATGGGCATGGCCAATAGTTCTCACAGCTGTACAGGGTATGCCTCTTAGCACCTCTTTCCCAGCCTCGAAATGAACCTACTTCATGTCACATTGTGAATTGCAGTGACATGGTTGGAATTTGTATGATTCAATTTGTTACAGAAACATAGTCTGAAGCATTGGAATTGACTGGATTGTTGCAGGAGCGCAGTCCATACACTTTCAACAGCATTCCTGAGATCTGATGATTCAAACCACAATGTGGCCGACTTCAAAGCAGGCTCAAATGGCAGATGCCAAGTGAAAGCCAGGGGTTTATCCAATGGGAGAGACAAGACAATGACAAAAATCACTGCCTTGGATCCAGCCACAGATGAGATCATGGGCAGATCTGCACAGCAGGAGGTTCTGCAGTTTGCAACTGACCTTGCCACCCCATCCAACATGGTAAGAGAAGAAAATCCAAGGAATAAACAACACAAAGATAATACTTTCAAATAAAGATGGGAGAGTTTGTGGGACAAAGGGAAGTAGTCTTAAGGAGTAAGGTGCAGACTGTCTTCAGGGGTTTAAGGAGAGGCTATCAGTACTTGACATTGTGGTGAGTGACAAGTTGCTGATCATTAAATGGCCAGCAGCATGGTACCCTGCAGTAAGCTGAATCCCAAAAGACATGTTCACTCACCTTATGGGCGTTTTTCTGAAGAGATCTCTAGCTTGAAGCACCACATCTCACCTGCATTGGTCAGCAAGTGGATGCAAAGATCTTGACAAATTGGTCCACTTGCAGAAGTACTAATATACTTGTATGCCATTTGGTCCAGACTTCTGATAGTATTGATGATGATGTGAAAGAGCACATCAATACAATGACACCAATAAGATTGAATTCTGATGATGAACCCAACTGGGCAGAGCTTTCTCAGCACCTTTCCTTTTCGACTGGTGCAACATCTCCTGCACAGGTATGTCCTAACTTGTTTGGTTAGAGCTTGATTAATTCTGCCATTCATTTAGACTTGTTGTCAAGTATATGTACCTTGGACAATGTGAAGGTACTATGCCAATAACATCAGTTTATAAGCAGGTGAAGGAATTAAGCCATAAGCTTGAGCAAGTAGCAAAGCAACGGCAAATGGAAGAAGAGATTGCAGAGCTGAAAAAACACCAGGCTAAAATAGTTGAGCTGAAGCAACGTGTTGGCAAATTGACCACTAAGTGTCAACTCTGGTATGCCCAAACCAGAGAGGACAAAGTTCATGTTCAGCACACTCTTCGAGTTGCTGCCTTGATTCTTGAACTCGCTGATAGACTCACTGCTCAGGTGCTCCATCTAAGCCTCCCAGTCATTCTTATTACAGTTATGAATTTCCTGTGCCCATGATGGAGATACTGAAAAAGTCTTGAGGTGTTTGTGCAGCATCAGCTCTGCTGAACTTATAATGCATCAAAATCTTGCAGGAAGAGCAGGCAAGACAGACTTCAACTGAGGTTCAACAACAAATTTCAGCCTCCTTCCAGCCTCTCCCTACTAACATCACCAAGTCAAAGGTAACTAATGACCCTTCATACACCTTTTGTGCATCCTTATGTGTGAGATTACACTCAAAGTTGAGCAGATTGGGCATTGGGCCTTTTTTGATAATGCATAGCACCCAGATACATGATGTATGACTGTCAGATGCAAGTAACTCCATGCCTTGTACAGAAAGAAGATATACAGAAGGGTGGTGATTCGGCAAAAATAACCCCACACACAAATGGGGATGGAAACTATACACCTCCACCAAGGTATGTGAATTCTTCTTGTACTAGATGCAATCTCCATACCTACTGGATGTTTGTGGATCTCCTTCAAGGTCCTCAATAACTTATATTCTTGGTTAGAGGGCATTGAAATCTTTCTCCACAATGACGCTTCTTGGTGGCTGAAATTTGAATAGATCTATTTCTCATGATTTCATGAACTGGCTTTGTTTTCACTTGAATCTGTTCCATGGACAAGCCAGATTATTCAATTGATTACAACTTGTGGTAGGCTGCTTGATACATCAGTAATGTTTTTCTAGGTACACAGCACATGACAAAATGCCAAGAGAAAACTGTGGTATTTTATTCAGCCCTCCCATCTCCTTCACCTTTGCAGAAGAGGTGGCCAGGCCTAACATTAATGATCAAGAGCAGGACTTGGTAGCCTCACAGCTGACAGAAGAGACTCATGATGTCACTCTTGCTATTCCAAGCCCTCCAGCTTCCAAGATACAAGACCTATTTTTGGATAGGGCTGTGAAGAAGACTACAAGCAGAAAACAGCCTGCGAGTCATGAAAATGGGAGGGAATGTTTGGCTCCAGATTGGAGCTCAGGCTCTAAGAAGAACTCCAGTCCTTTTGAACAAGTTCAATCAAAAGCCAGTGCCATATTGATGGCACAAGAAGGTTCACAAAAGTACTCAAATTCAAAAAGCAATTCCCACCAAGGTGACAAGTCCCACAATCTGGCCAGTGATCAGGAGATGGGTGGACACCAGAGGCAGTCAATGGAAGAGGAGGTTTCTCTTTTAGCACTGGAGATAGAGCAAGTCATGGCTGAGACTTCTGCTGTACCTCTCCTTAGTAGCCTGTCTCAGAATCCAAGATTCTCATCCCTTGTCAATTCTTTAGCAATTTCTGTTGAAAGCCCCATGGTTCCTACAAACTCCGGAAGCTTGACAACATTCTTGTTTGACCACATGCACTACATAGATGATGGGGAGTTTCTGGTTGACCCTCTTCACTCCAGATCAGACAGATCAACAGAGGATCAGGACACTGAAAAAGGAGAAACAGAAGATGATACTTCCTCTGGTAACTATGCCTGGAACCCTGGGCATAGAATTCAAGCCTATTCAGAATCAGTGACTCTTTCCCCGTTCTCCAAGATGGTGGCCTGCTTAGATTTGAAGCAACTATCATCCACCACATCACTTCAAGAATCTGAGATATACTGGAAAGATACCATGTTTCCTGCAAATATGAGTGTAGGAGAGGCTTTGGATAGCAACAAAGCATGCAAGGTTTCCACACATACAAGAACTGGTGGGAAAGAAATAGGAGGGTCAGAATCAATGGGATCATCAATTGACTCAGCCTTTAATGAGATTCTGGATCATACTCTTGAAGACCTCGTCAAGATATGCTCAACTGCCACAACACCCAGTGGTACCCCATCTTCCAGTACCTTTTCTCAAGGGAGTGTTTCAAAGCTTGTGCAGCAGCAGTTTTAATGCTTGCATTCTTTGACCATTCTTCAACCGAGTGCCTGTTGATATCACCATGTAAGTTTCTGTTGTCACTGTATGATTCATGTGTACAATTTTGTAGCTTTGGGTAGTTAACATATGCAGGTCTTCCATGTTTAATGGAATAGATTGTGTGGGCCTGCAATGGAACAGGTGCACAAAGAAGTTCAACTGGTTGGATTATCTCATTGAAACACTGTTACTTTGCAAGTTTAGGAGTAGAAGCATGCAATTCTTTGTTCATATCAGACTCTTCATTGAAAGAACAGGATGTAGACGAGTTCATGGTAATTTTGAGCTGCTTTACCCAGTAAGTTGAAACTTGGCAGTGCACTCAGCAATCCAGCCACATAACATTGTTCTCTGTTCATCCTGCCTTCACCAACATAAGCCTCCCATTCACACTCAACACAAGTAATCTTCAGTACACTTTACCAGAAGGCCTTCTACAAACACTGTGCATGCTGAAGTCTGTGTCAATATGGATGACTCTGTGACATAGCCATTAATACTTGCATTTTGCTTGGGTATAGGTACATTCTACTGCTAATGTTTTACTAAACCATTAAGTTGTAGTGCACTTGGTTACTTGCAGGTACAAGACAGGAAATGAGAACTCAGCAACACTTTTCAGCATTTTCTAAACCATTAAGAGGACTTTGGGGCCAGTTTTGAAACATCCTCAACCGTTCTCACAGCTACAGGTAATCAATGAGGGCATTCACTATGTCATTTTCCATGACTATACAAAGTGCTCATTGACAAGTGAATACAATTTACAACAGATCTTGTTTTCTGTTTAGTGAATTATAAATCAGCAGATCTTTGTTGTCGCCTTCAAAGAAACTCTATAATACAGCATCACCATGAAAATCTCATACAAAATTTTTCTCCTTCATGGGGCTGCAATAGCATCAATCACAAAAGTAGGTCTGCAACCTATAATAATCCTAGCTTTTGGGTGGGCCAGTGGCTGTTGGGCAGAGGGCTCATTGGGTGAACCAGTGCTGTGCATCTAAACCTGGAACCATGCTTCTAAGTTGAAAGGTGTAAGAAATTTGCAAAGTCATATGGTGGTTTCTACAGCTCCCAGCTAGGAGGGATCCATGAGGCCCAAGAAATCTCCTTGGTTGGGAGAACAGCTGCTCTGGTTCCTTGCTCAGGATTTGGCCCAACAATTAACAGTTTTTCAGGTAGCTCAGTTCCAAGTTTCAATCTCACATTTTGTTTTAAGGTCTGTCAGTGCTGCTGGAAATGGTGCTGGGAAAATCCTGGCACGTGCCAAAAGAGAATTTTGAGTATGTGTAAGGAAATTTCTAGTGATCTATTGTTGCAGAACCTCAAGCTGGTTTGATTCAAATTCCATTGCTAGAGCCTGATGAGACTGCAAGCCAGGACTCCTCACTCCTGCTATACTCTTCTTGTTGCTCCTGTTGGTGGTCATCATCCATTGCAGCATACTGAAAGTCATGCAACCTGGACATTAGCCTCTTTAGACGGTCAGCTTTCACCATGTATGATGTCTCCTGTAATCTAAGTAGCTGTATGACCTGTTCAAACACCCACCCCAGAATTTTTCCTATGTGAAACACGCTAACAAAGTAGCACACTGTTTCCAGGGACTTGATCATTGGGGTAATTCAATTTGGGGTTTTCAAGGCAAGAGGAAGACACTCACCATACCTGGCTCATAGAAGGTTGCCAAACAGCTGACTGACGTACACAAAGGACAGCTACTAGCAGAGCACACTGGTATGCAGAGCATGCATCATACTTGTACTCCAGTCACTTCTCTGCAAGCTCCTTGACATTTTCTGTTTCCAGATATTGTGTGGCTTGCAGATAATTGAGACAAAGATAGAGACAGGGACATGTACTATCATCAGCCAATGGAACATTTGGACACACAATGATGGGTACCAATAATCAAGCAGACATTGAAAGTGCATCAAGCATAACCCTGCTTCTCATAGGGACTCACCCATACAACAAGATTCTGTTTCTGGGCGTGAACAGGTCAGTGACCAGTGACTAGCTCCAGGAGCAACACCCTGTAAGAAAACACATGTGTCTTTTCATTTACAATTCCATGCATATGATACTCTGGTGCCAAATACCCTGGCCTAAAGAACCCAGCACATCATTTTTAGTTTCGCAATAGTTGTAGAGGTGCACTAATGCCCCATGGCAGACACCAGCTTTGTTGTTTTTAATCTCCTGAGAAGCTTATGGATCCTCTCATCCCAATACCCACCAAATGAGTGAAAAACTATTGCTCTCTACCAGTTTGCCTGCACAGGCAAGGTGGCATGTTTGATGATGCTAGAGAAGTAGAGTAGTCTGGATATCTGGTAGTAGTACCAACCTCAACAGGTGAAACTGTGTGATAAGTCCAATTGTGTGGAAGCCATTTTGCCAATCCAGAGAATCCACAAGATGTCCTCAGACATGCACACAAAGATTTTGATACGTTCATTGGCAAGCAAAGCTCAAATTGAAAGGGGGAATAGGATTGGACAATTATGTTCAATTCAACTGTGCAGAGAGAGAGGCCTTTCAATTTTTATGCTCTACCTGAGGTTCAAAGTCAGGGCCTAGCAAAATGTTGGAAGCCTTGACATCCCCATGGATAATGTGCCTGTGGCAGATCTCATGAAGATATTGCAAACCTTGTGCCACCCCAATCACCATTTTGTACCTGATCACACACTCCAGAGTTGGTCCATTGTGAACTGCTACCAAAACATGCACAAAAGAAGAAGGCTTATGAAGTCTGGAAACTCCATGACAGGTATCCATTTCCTTCATCTTACATCAAAACCAAAAATCTCACAAAATGAAAATCTGAAGACATTCTACAGAAACCTTGTTTTCTCCTCTCATGACCCAGCCATTGCATACTACTGTAGTCTGGAAATCAAAACCCTCTGAAAAACTCAGATTCAGAAAAAATATTTTAAAGAACATTTGTGATCCTTCTTGATGTGTATGATAAAATCACATTTCTCACACAATTGCAAATCGTTTTAGGTAGTTTCAAGCTGTGCAAACCATCCATTAAACTGCAGGTGTACAAGCACAGTGCTGACTGATGATCTTACAGTGAAGGAGCACCTGAAGGTTTTCATGCTGAGAGAACTGGAAGACAAGATGGAGACTGTTTTCTATACAATGCCCAAGAGAGTGGTTGTGTTTAGATGATGTACATGGCTTATGATGCCAAGCTCAATGAGAAAGTCCCTCTCCTTTCCAGCAGCATTTTCTCCACAGTTGTCTTTCTTAACTGCAATGAGTTGACCACAAGGAAGTACTCCCTTGTATGCCTTTGCATACAAACGCTTTCCAACCAGATTCTCTGCAAAACATTTACGAAGTGTGGGTTCCTGTAGTTAGTTGGTGGAATCTGAAAATGTGGAAAGATAAAACTATGATTTGTCCTCTCATGTCACCTGTTTCAAAATTGTTGGTGGCAAGAGAAATTTCTTGATGAGTAAATGTCTCCCAAGAGTGTTTCTCTTTCACCACAGCAGTCATGAGCAGAGAATGAGTATCATCTTTTTGATCATATGATGATGATGTTGGTAACTCTTGAATCTCTTCCGGATTTCTCAATACACTAAGCTCAGAGATTGTCATCTTTTTTTTCCTGTAAGATGATGGGAAAGAAGACTGCAGTCTCTTGTTCGCAAATGATCTCCACAAACCTGGATGCAGTGTGTTTGCTGTGGGATCAAGGAGAATTACATAGAGAAGATCATCATTAGCAGCAGCAGCTGAAAGAGGGGTGTTCTTCATGAGAGATTATTGAGTTGACATATGGGTCCAAGTGATTGCATCACCACTGCTGCATAACTTATGGAAGTAGCAGAGCTTCCAGCTTCAGATTCCTCTGCACCTGAATCAGGTCCTTCAAGCACAGCTTGTGGAGAGCAACAGCCCACAAGTCATGTAATCTCACAGGAACTTCAACACTTGTATGGTCTACAGAATCAGGAGATTTCTTCAACAGTATCAGCAGATTATTATCTACATGACCTCATGATTCTTCATATCTTTGAGGAGCGGATCAGAGCACAAGAAACTCCTTTGGAAGGAGCGAGGTAGCAGTGAGTTCCACATCCCTTGTCAACTGAGATTTCTGAGCCTGCTGCCAACCAGATTCAAGATCAAAATAGCACCCCAAAGCAACTGCAATTTGAGCTCTCAAATCAAAATGCACATCTGCTTCAATGTGGGATTGTCAGTACTGTATGCAATGAGAGGGATCTGGTACCTTCATGTCGAAGTATTGTCATGTTTTCTGTGGAAGAAGCCTTTGGAGCAGCCTCTTTATGAAATGTTACCTTCTGGTTCTTCACACAACCAGTATCGAACATCCTGCTGGTGGTGCATGCCTTGAACAATAGCTCCCAGCAGCTTGCTGCCTGCATGGCTAGACATTATATAGTTACATGACAAAACCATTCAATGACAATGAGAAGTTCTAGGAATTGCTTCAGCTCAAGGACATGGTCTATTGTGATCTAGAGAAAGGGTCTGATTCATCACAATCCAAAATCCTCTTAACTCTTGATACTAGAGCTTCAGATCAAAGTTTTTCCTCACTAACCATTCCAGTAGCATGATGAATCTCGCCAAAATAAAGATCCATAGCTCATTGGATTTCAATCCTTGCTCACCTGGTGCTCATCACTATCACCTTTTCCATACCTCCTGATGAGAGAAGCAAACTGCCCACAAATCACAGTGTATCACAACGTATAGGTTGATACCCTTTTGTGACTCAATTGACTTCTTGCCTCTGCCTGTAAAATTGATTGACTACAGAACAGAATGGTGTAGTTTTCATTTGGTCCCACATTTTGCGGAATGTTCACCAAGTCTGTGACTGTGTGAACTCTGAATTCAATTTTTGGGAGCTGTATGGAACATTCCCCTATTTAACTATTGCTGGTTTGAACTTGCAGTAAGAGGCATTACTGCATGAGGCACTTGTTTTGAACTCCAGAGACATTACACCATGAGGAGGTGCGTGTTTTGCCCCTTTTGAGTTGTCTTTGTGGACCCATATCCCTTTACCCTAAGCATGTGATCTGTTTTCTTTTTGGATCTGTCTTCCTTATCTGTGTGTCTAATGTTTTTTTAATGCTGTTGGTTGATGGGACTCTCAAGTTGGAGGATTTAAGAGGGCTGTCGGAACTCCACTTGTTGGTTGGCTTGGCATGATGTTTTGTTTGTTGACTGTCTTTGTAAGGGAGAGACCATGGAACAATGTAATTTTCATTTGGTCCCATATTTTGGTGAATGTTCATCAGGTGTTACCCTGAATTTTAAGTTTGCTTTTTGGGAACTTCATGAAACATATCCTGTTTTTTTTAATGTTGCTGGTTTGAAATTCATGAAACATTTCTTGTCTTTTTAATTGTTGCTGGTTTGAACTTCCTATAAGGGGCAAACTCATCAAGGGATGAGCCTATTTAAGTGCAAAATCAAGTATATGTTATTTGTTCCTATCTCCCTTTGTTTGCCATTGGAGATGAGTTATTCTTAACATCATCATTTGTGTCGGTTTTATGTTCAAGACCATCATCCAATGTCTCACCATCTCCCAAATGCACAACACAACATTTCTTCTTTCCATCTATTTGGGTTTCTTTGTATCACGTGTCATAACTCATAATAAATGTTGGATGTTTTTTGATTTTGTGATAACCTTGGGTGTGGAGTTACCACATCTTTCAATTATAAGCTTTTTCAATGTGTGTGCACATATCCCATCAATCCTATAGATATTCACTTTTTATGTTGTGTCCATGGCCATGAGTGCATAGGAACCCATGATATAGTTCGTAACATTTTTGTCATCATTGTATGAGATGTTGACTTTCATGTGAGATGAGAACAACTATTTATGCTTCAAGCATGTTCAATTTTTCTTGTTGTCGAGTTGACATTGTGCTCACAAAAGATGAAATTTGTACCTTAATCGATAGTGTCATAAGTGATCCAATGCATGTGGATCTACTTCTCCAATCTTGCACAACTCAAGGATTTGCTAACTCTAATGCAACTCGAACTGAAGAAAATAATTATTGTGATCAACACCTCACTAATCAATTTTTCCCTTTTGCAATTGAAATATTTGGATGTCTACACAAACAAACAAATATGTTCTTAACATGTTTGTGCTCTTATGCGATTATGTCAATGCCATTTGAAACTTCAAATGGCAAGGTCCTCTCCTTTTTGTCTTGATTATTTTTTTCATCAAATTTTTTAAATTATGTTAGAAAGGATTCAAGGATTTTTCATCTTAAATTGGATGGTAATGGTAGGCCTAGCTAATTCCTAACTTCCACCCTTTCACGACGCACCCCCCATTGCCATGGCTAACCTATTACAAGCAGTTGATGTTAAGATGAAAAGATTTTGACATCTAGTTTGTATCAACTTGACATCTTTTAAAACTTTTTTTTTGTTAATCTCATATTTTGCGCATTTTTTGAATCAATGATGTGTTTATAAATAAATTTTTGTAAGGTTTAAATTGGTGGGTTTTATGGAAAAAACAAGCAAAAAATGGCCAATGGTTTGGGGTAAATTCTTTGACCATTTCTTTGGTTTTTTTAAAAATGGTGATTATGGGTCAAATAAATTCTTTTGATTTTTTGAGAACCATAAGTTAAGGCTCCCATATACCCGACTTTTGCCCTATGATTTGTTTCTTTGAAATATTGTAGAACCTTACCGGTGTCAACACTCAAGTGCCCATTAATTATTTTATTTAAAAAATCCTCTTTGACAATTTAAAAAATAATTTATTAAATTTTGGAATTTTATGTGGAAAAATTTAGTTTTCCATCAAAATTTTCATTTTTTCCCTTGTTAAAATTTCCTTAAAATTCAACATTTCAAACAAATAGTTTCTAAAAAAAATCGGTATTTAAAAAAATAATTGTATTACTGCCGAAGGGGTACTATGATAATTTGCTCAAAACTGCTCATGACCTGATTCCCATAAATTTGGGGATCTCGAGTTAGGGTTGTTAACAGTCTCCGGACTAGTAACCTCATGTTGACTGTAATACCTCGATTAAGATCTCAAATCGAGATCTCCAAAAACCTGGTCGGCATCATTGCTGAGGGATTCGCATAAATTTGGGGATCTCGAATTAGGGTTGTTAACAACCTGTGCACTTTCGACCTGCTGCCGTTGACTCGATCACATCTCGATCAAGATCTCAGTCGAGGCCCCAAAACCCTGTTCGTTTGGGCAAGCTTTTTTTCTCGGGAAGTCGATTCTGAACACACACAACGTACAAAAAGAGCGAAAATTTGCTGCAGAAGCGAAATTAGGGTTGGAGAATCCCGAGCACAGCACGAAACAAGTGCAAAATTTTGCCGCTGAAGAGGAATTAGGGTTTGGATAATGACGAGCACAGCACGAAACGAGGGAAGAATTTTCCGCAGAAGAGAAATTGTAGAATAACGAGCATAGCACGAAAGGAGTGCAAAGTTTTGCCGCTGCAGAAGAATTAGGGGTTGGAGAATCACGAGCACAGCACGATGAATTGCGGCAAAAGAGAAATTAGGGTTTGGAGAATCATGAGCACAGCACGAAAAGAGCGAGGAATTTGCCGCAGAAGAGAAATTAGGGTTTCGAGAATCAGGAGCACAGTACGAAACGAGCAAAGAATTTGCCGCAAAGGACAAACTAGGGGTTGGAGAATCCCAAGCATAGCAGGAACCGAGCGAAAAATTGCCGCAGAAGAGGAATTAGGGATCGGGGGATCACGAGCACAGCACGAAACCAGTGCAAAACATTTTGCCGCTGACGAGGAATTAGGGTTCGGGGAATCACGAGCACAACACGAAACGAGTGCAGAATTTTGCCGCTGAAGATTAACTAGAGGTTGGAGAATTACGAGCACAGCGCGAAATGAACGAAGAATTGCCGCAGAAGAAAAATTAGGATCTGGAGAATCACGAGCACAGCACGAAACCAATGCAAAAAAATTCCGCTGAAGAGGAATTAGAATGAGCAAAGAATTTGCCGCATAAGAGAAATTAGGGTTTGGAGAATCAAAGAGCACAGGACGCGACACGAGTGCAAAATTTTGGTGCTGAAGAGGAATTAGGGTTTGGAGAATCACGAACACAACAGGAAACGAGTGCAAAGCTCTGCCGCTGGAGAGGAATTACGGTTCGGAGAATCAGGAGCGAGAGACGATGGCGGATGCGAAATTGCGCCAGCGGGGATTCTTGGCCAACAATCCGCAAGCCTCCACAAGCTACGGAGGAGAATCTATGGCCCCTACACACATAGAGATTCTACAACCGAAAGAAAGACATGTAGGAAGAGGAGAATGGGAAGAACAAAAGGAAAAGCAACAACAACACGAGGAGGATCAGCGGATGGCGGCTCGCCATGAGCTTCACGACGGTCTCAGTTTTCCGCAATACATGCTGGCGGGTTCCGTAGCTGGAATGGTGGAGCACATGGCAATGTTCCCTGTGGACCTCGTGAAGACGCGAATGCAGATGCTGGAGAGCGCAGGAGGTTTCGGGCACAGGGGAGTGTACAAGGCGTTCTTCTCAATTGTCAAGAAAGAGGGACCCATGGGCTTGTACAGAGGAATAGGAGCCATGGGTTTGGGAGCAGGACCTGCACATGCAGTGTATTTTGCTGTCTATGAGACTGTGAAGCAGAAGCTAGGGGGCAATCGTGTGGGACATCACCCTCTCTTGCATGCCATGGCTGGGGCATGTGCAACAGTGGCTAGTGATGCAGTCTTTACGCCCATGGATGTTGTGAAGCAGCGGTTGCAACTGCGGCGGAGTCCTTATAGAGGAGTGTTCGATTGCATGCAGCGGATTCTCAAGGAGGAAGGAGTGAATGCATTTTACAAATCGTACCCGACAACCATACTGATGAACATCCCCTTCACTGCTGTTCATTTTGCAGCTTATGAGGCAGGAAAAAAGGTGAGAGAAGAGTCTCAGTGCTTGGAAGCTGAAATCCTTTTGCACCTTCTTTTCAGCAAAAGCAATACTGAATTCTGGGAGCAATGACCAAGAATTCCTAGAGCAACCTGGAACCCTAATTTTCTTCTGGCAATACATGTCTCTTGGAAGAAGTTCTTTGTGCCCATATAACTTCCAGGACTTGATTATGCAATTGAGACTGCTTGATGTCAGTTTGCCAGTGTGGAAATTTGAGTCCCCACACTCTGTTCTCAACCGATCTCTCCTGAGGACTTGGTATTCAGTTTGGGGATTCTGGTGTAAAGTGGAGGATGAATCTCTCTCTCCCCTACTCTAGCTTCTAAGGGTTTCAGACCCGACAGAACATAAGTGGCAGACACTTCAGAATTGAGAGCTGAGAGTGAGAGCTTCATCAAATGAAATTGATGCCCATTCCATTGCACAGAGAACCCTAAACCCTAAACCTTCTGCCACAACAGAGAGAAGACCTTTTGCTGTTTCCCATCAGAATCAAATCCCATGCACTCTGATGTGTAAGCTTTGTTGCACTGGAAAATGTGCAAAGGAAAATATGATGCTCCTTATGTCTGTCTCAAGGATAATTTGACCCAATATCCTCCAGTGATCAGGCTGCTGTCTCATAACCCTCTCAACTGACTGGGTGATTTTTCTCTTTTCGTTTTGTGAAATCTAAAGGGAGGTGCAAGTGGCCTGCAAGGTCGTAGACTTCAATGTAGTGGTTCAGCATCCAGATGTATATCAGATTATCCCTGAAGTTTAGGAAATTTGGTGTGTTTTTTTAAAACCCAGGTCAATCAATCTGCATCAGCTCTTCTGGACTATTACAGTGTCTTGACTTACGGATGCTGGCAGGATACAATAGGCATCAGTCTCACTTGTTTGCAGCGTTGAAGGTCAGCTGAAGATCTAAGATGAATGACAATTGAGAACTTTAAGGGTCTTATTTTGATATATGTTGTGGCATGAATGCAGATTCTTGGAGAGCTATATCCCGAGTATGCTAGTGAGGAACATCTGGCAATCTACCTAACTGCAGGTGGGGTGGCTGGTGCTTTAGCAAGTGCTGTTACTACCCCTCTTGATGTGATCAAAACAAGGTTGCAATGCCAGGTACTACTATTCTCTCAAATTTATCATGAAGAGGGACTCCCTTCATTCGAAGTAGTTCACCTGCACACTGATAATTTTATAATGTATACCAGGGAGAAGCAGCTTTCAGACAAAACAACATAATGCCCGGGAAGGTCTATTTCTGAATTTGGAGACCATTGTTGCTTCTGAATGTAGGTGTATTGGGGTTTTGGTAGGTTGAGCTGGAATAGCAGCAGTCTGCTACTAGTAGATCAATAGTCTTGTTCTGATATCAGAACTGTCTGGAATGATTTGTCATGAACTTTTAAGTCAAACCATCTTTGACTAGTTTGCACAAGCTCACATTTTCTGATTCATGAATTCTGAAGACTATGAATTCAGCACACAATTACAGTCGTGGATTTGACAAAATGAATGTGGGCTACAATTGACAGGGGGTGTGTGGAGCTGAGCGATACAGTAGTGGATCAGTCATAGAAGCAGCTCGCAGGATCATCAATCAAGAAGGCCCAGCTGCACTCTTGTGTGGTGTGAGGGCACGGGTTCTTTTCCACACACCTGCAGCTGCTATCTGTTGGTCTATGTATGAAGCAGCAAAGCAGTTCCTACAGAAATGGAATGAAGAGCATAGGCCTTTCAGTGTGCCACAAATTTTGAAGCAGGAGTACTGAGCGCATTGGAGGTTTGACTTATTTCTCAAGAGGGAGGAGAATGATCCAGGGGGGCCTGCTATGACCAGATTTGTCAGCAACATGGTGATGCAGCTTTCAGAGGCATATTTGACTGTATCAGTGAACAGCGACCCTTAGTTGGTTGTGACCCGAACAGAAATGCGTGGTAACTTGCTAATGGGGAGGAATTGGGCTTTCCAGTGCAGAGTGAAAAGCAAATGGATGGAGTCCAAGGAAGCCTCAGCATGATGATGTTGGCTTGCAAGAGAAGCCAATCGTGTCAGACAGGGACTCAAGTCCCAGTAAACATGTGCTGAATGCTACACTATTGCACAAGGGTAATACAGTTACTGCCATTTTGTCATCTGGTAGACAGCTGCCGAGTTTGCCAATACCTCCTCTCAAGTCCAGTACCATGAAAGTGTCATGAGCACTCTTGCACAATGTGATCATCTTAAGTGTATCTGAAACCCAAAATCTCCTAAGCGGCTAACTGAACATCAGCTGAAGAGAGCTGAGATAGACAAGCTGCTCAATATACCAATTCAGTTGGTTTGCATTATGCAGCATGATAATGCTTTTGTTTTTTTGCTCATGCAAACAGATGTCACACATTCCTAATGCTGGGGCTATTTTCAGAACCAATTGACATCACACGACCATTTTTCTCCTGCTTCATTCTTTTAATTTTATCAAAGATGGGTCTGTTCCACTGTTTTCTGATCTTGGTTTTGAACAAAACCTCTAGTTTTTGGTTGCAGTCTGTGCTGTTCATACCCACCTCATTCCTTTCTCCTATTCCACCAACATGGATGTGAAAAGAGATATATATATATATATATATATATATATTGTAATAATAATAATATTTATAGTAAAATAATTTAATAGACTACTATCTCAAGCTTATCTACTTAACCTCTTTCTCTTGCACTCACACATCCACATGGAAACGAAAGATATGATGAACTATTGGGAACCATACGGGAACATAGAAGAACAAAAAAGGAAAAAAGAAAAATTAATTGACAGGCGGCAATCCACTCATCTTTTGGAAAAAAAACACTAATTGGTTGAGGAATTTGAAAAGCCTTAAATCCTTAAATGGATTTTGACACTACTGAGGTTCATAGCATTGTCGGTTACAAGGTTATTTTTTTCAATAGGAGGTTCAACCTCATGGTCTAGTTACCGTGGCCTATTGGCCCCAAATCCAAAACCAGCCGACACTTTGTTTGTTTGTCCCACCTCAGAAAGTTTGTTGAGGGTGGGTTGTTAAGGTAAAGGAATACCCTCTTCAACACATGTTTTATTCAACATATGTCATGTTTGAAGTTTTGAGTACAAAATTCTCGATATGTGTGAGTGTGGTTGCTTGCTAGCAATATTGTTTTTTTTGCCCCCCCACAGGACATTTTCATCAGAAGATTGAGCAACCGCAATTTTAAAATTTTAAGAAAAAAAAAAACACCATATATTAGTAAAGAAAAACCCTAATTTGACCCTAAACCCCAAATGATTAGGATCCCTTTAGAATGAAGGTAAGCTTTCAAAATAACAGAAAAAGTGAAAGCACACTTTTGCTTGATTCCAACTGATTAGCAAATAAATTATCACAAAAATCTTCTGCAAAAAATTAGTACAAACGGTTCGTCCAATGACACTAGTGACCATCCATCCATCCATCGATATATAGTTTCAATAGAATGTGAGTTTATCGAAGTAGTATATGATCATGTGTAAGTTTTGGTGAGTCATGGAAGCTCCCAATTTTGTTCAAAACCTCTTTCACAATGTCAATCTTACACACGACTTCCATAATAAGCAGCCATCCATGTTGTCAAAGAACCTTTTGACATGGCAAAAGGCAAATTAACACACAAATACACAAACATCAATTATAAATGCTTGAAAATGTGTTTTGGGAGACTTTGGGAGTTTTGGGAGTTCATTTCAATAGGTAGATAAATACATCTTTAAATAGCTTGTATTTATGATGCACATACCAAAGAGTAATTTTTTACTGCAATTTTAACCTTTTTTGGGTGTGACACTTTAATTTTAATAAAAACAACACTCACTCTACACACACACACACATCAATTGAGCTAAAAAAACAAATTAAAAAAAATAAAGAGGGACATTTGAGTTCCAAGTGGGACACAAACTCACCATTTTCCAACAAAGAAAAATTGTACACGGAAATCATACTTCTTCCATATCTAGTTTTTTGAAAAGTGTCGGAAGAAGCAGACAAAATATATTATCTAGTTCCTTTGAAAAGTGTCTGAAGAAGTGGACAAAATATGGCTTGACATCATTGTTGTGACTCGGATGTGGATGAACCTCAACCTGAGTTTATCATCCAGTTTCACCTATTCTGTACGAAGTGAGTCCTATATGCCTAAAAGTTTTGGTAGGTAAGAAAATAGGTGACTACCTACTAACTAATTAGTAAGTAGATTGTTTATACATAGGTTTAAGGGGCTGTCTTTACCACCTACCTACTTACTAACAAAGCATAACCAGGTTGTTGTTAGTCAGTAGGGAAAAACCAAACTGAGCTAACCACCATGGTTAGCTAGGGAACAGGAACAACCCAACAGAAAACTGTTTCCCTGACCACTTACCATCCAACTGTTTCTTCATGGTGCATTGCTGAGTGCTTGTTAACTCTGGCTGGGCCAGCAGCACCCATCATCAGCACACCATGGAGGATGGATGGTATGGGGATGGGAAAACACTTGTATAGGGCATTTTGATGAATTACATTGCCAAGCCTTTTCTTCCTTATTGAGATTAGATTTGTATTGTGCTTTTTGTGATGTGTGGTAAAAGTTGATGGAAGTATAAAATTGAAGCCTAGAAATTACTAATTAGCAAGAACCTTGTGTAAAGGATGGGATTTTGTAATATTTAGAAGCAATCTAAATGGATTTTAGAGGGCCATTTTAAGCCCCAAAAATGTTAGATTTGGAGACCTTGGTTTAGTTAGTCTAAAAGCATGGGACTTCTTTTATGTAACTTTAATTTTTCCACCACGATAGAGCACATTGCTATTCACTAGAATCCAAAGGGTGAAAAACACACATAAAGTGATTTGCCCACTTACATGAAAAGGTGTGATTGGGCCAAGCACACTATAAAGCAAGTATGAAATTAATTACTGAAACTACTGCATGAAGGAGATTATAAAATTGAAGCCTAGAAATTATTAATTAGCAAGTATAAAAATTTGAAGCCTAGAAATTAAGTAACTTGTGTTCCTTTGATACATTTCTTATTTGAACGACTTGCGAGTTTAAATAACATTTATACATTTATGTAATAGTGTTAGAAAAAGGCACCCTTGCTCCAAAATGAAGTGCAAATGGGATTTTAATTTTCTTTCCTTTGTTTTTAGAGAGTTGGAAACAAAATAAATTAAGCTTTTGCTTTTGGCTTCTTGAGATGTTTGAAAAGTAGTAATTTGCCTTATTTTAGGGTTTCAAGAAATAACCTTTCAAGAATTTGATTAGTTGTCTACTGAAAAATCAGACCTCCCCCCTCCCCCTCCCCCATATCTTGCAACACACCTCCAATTAATTTTGGGTTTCCAAAGGAAATTTAAATGGGTTTAATCATTGTTTGAAGAACCTATGAAAGGTGAATGTAGTTTCTCACTCTAGCTTATGTGGTTTGAACTTTGCACCATATATATATATAAGCTTCAAATATTTCAATATTTTCACCCACATTTTTTGGTCTTATATAAGAAGACATTATGTGGATCCATATAAAGGAAGTTCCTATATATATGGTGATAAATAATAATTCATCACCATTAACCTTCTTATACAAGTGTTGGTACAAGAACATCATACCAATAGCCCAATTAAGTTGGTGCTTATGATCATCTTGCAAGTGGTTGCAACTTGCATGTGCTTATTATGATCAAATCGCAATGCTAGATGCTATTGATTACAACCAATGGAACAATAATAAGAGTCTCCAGGTCCATTATTCACTAGGGTTCAAACCTGAGAAAAGGTTGGGTAAAATGCATAGGCCCATTTACAATAATGTTGATTAAACACATAAATGGGTTTAAATATCCACACAATTTAACCTTTCCACAACACACAAAGCTTTTACAATGTGTGTTCATGAGTTCAATGTTTAAACCCCTTAGGTTTGCAATGACTATGTATGTGCATTTACCAAGTTTGAAACTTTGCATATTTCCATACATACCCCTATCTTTCGATGTTTTCTATACGATATTCATGGGTACAAGGCATTCCTCCAATTTCCATAGATGTATCAAACAAGAGTCATATGGGACCTACCATGTGGTTTTCATGGTTTTTAACACCTCCCATCAAAAGAAGGAAAAAAAAAGGGCATTTCCAAAGCTTTTCCTCAAAGTGTGGTTATAGGGAATGAATGGTATGATGATGCACCGTCCATCGGTATTCCATTCCCCCAATGGTCTTTGGAGTGACCAAGTCCAACAACACACAGTTACAAACACATTTACAAACACGTCATCTTAAATCAAGTGGCACCTTCCATTCCATTTATACCGTAGACTTTGAACGTTGCATGAGCAACAAAAAAAAAAAAGCCATGTGAAACACGAAGCCCTTCCCTTTCCTTCCCTTGCATGAATGTGTGAAGACCCCTCTTCTCCGCTAGAGAAGAACAAGTCTTCCAATCCATCAAATTGCAAACTATAAGAAAAATTGTGACCAATGTCATGAAACAAAGGTTACCGCCACAATTGACAAAAGCTCACCATACCATGCATGAATGTGGCCTTACCTCATTTGCCTACTACACGTGTTCTTGGCCATTTTTGGCCTAAGGCATGGGCATAAACTAAGGTAGTAACTTTTTCAGGTTAGGCAACCCAGGTGTTGTTGAATAGTCATTTTTTAAAAAATAATTCACTTCGGCGGTAAATAATAATAATTTATGGAATTTCAAAGAGTAAATATAGGCATCTTCTTTGGTAGTTTCTCTTCACTCTAAACCTCTAATTGTATTGAGACCTTTAACAACATTTTTTATTGGTTTTTTTCCTTCTTTTTTTTTTTTTTTTGGAAAAAATAGGAGGGCCTAATTTTCCCCCATAATTTTAGTTTAGACAATGTTTTCAATGATGTAAATATTTCTCTCCA
>Ga0116229_10001431_pt1 | contig 37408 bp, 27 predicted proteins | sample S1TSphgellanicum_3_FD_87313 | JGI IMG/M metagenome (GOLD analysis project Ga0116229, IMG submission 87313) | Host-associated microbial communities from peat moss isolated from Minnesota, USA - S1T2_Fc - Sphagnum magellanicum MG | ecosystem: Host-associated > Plants > Peat moss > Unclassified...
CATGTCTATGGGTGAGGCTTGAGAAACCATATGTTCAGTGTGAGAAATTATTGTTGATGGCCCAAATAGGTACAGGGCATGTGAGGAGCTACTCCAAGTGTAGTAAGGTAATGCTTAAGAGTAGGGTGTTCTTAAAATAAATGTTTTTTTTTTTTTGGATGGAGTCAAGGGGCTTTTAATTTGGGAATGCACCCATCCAAGATGCTATCCTGCATAAAGCACTGACAAATTTTCAAAAAGTTTCATATTCCCCCATAATACCTGGTTGATATCAGGGGAAAAATACAGTAAAAAGAGGTGGGGAGGCCATTTGAAAAAAAGACACCCACTCCAGGCTGAGGTGTTTCAAAACATTGAATGGAGTGGGCGTGTCATGTGGGCATTTTGTTTTTCAAAATGTCCTGCCATTTGCGGAGGACATATTCTAGACTTTACAATGTGCTATGTAGAGAGATACACTGAAAAATTTCGGCCGATGTTTTGTCCAGAGTCTTCTATCTTTGTACCACTCTGAATGAATCCATCTGTATGCAAAATTCAATGAATTTTTGTGAGTTTTCATTTTTCAAACTGTCCAGAAATTCATCATGTTCAAATTAAGGCTGTGCTGGAGGAAGCCTTTGAATTTCTTTGAGTTTTGGTTCTCAAACTGTCAAAATTCGTCATGTTCAAATTAAAGGCTGCCAGACCCCCCCCCCCTTTCTTTCAATATCAAATTGTTTGAAATGCAAAAGCACCGACTAAAACTACAGTCAGTGTACACACAGGCTACTTAACTACAGTCAGTATACTCAGGCTACTTGATCCCATGTGATAACTGGATGATGCATCCTTGTATTAGGTTTTAACCGGATGAACGGGTTTCATGTCTGATCACAAGGGAAGCACCAGACAGTATGAGAACATTCTACAAACAACTTGTGGTACCGAGTACTGACCAGTGTTGGTTGGGTACTCTTGTACATACAAGGTACTGGCCTCCGTATCAAAGAACCGGCCAGATGGGTATAACATGAGGCAATACCAACCTCGTACCGATACCTGACTGGTAGGCATTTGAGATAATACGAGTTTAATACCAGGAATTTATTGGTCTCAATATCAGGCATATATATATATACTTGTCACATAGGTACCAGCCAAAAATCAGGCACCAGCTGGTACCTGTGTTCAGAAGTTGATACCCGCCCAACACTGGGTAACCCTGCTGAAGTCTATTTTCCTTTGTGGGAGGCTTTCTTTTTACCTACGTACTGTAAAGGTAAAAATAATTTGAATGTAAAAAAGAAGAGGCTACTGTCAGGCTGGCTTCTTTTTCTCTCTCTTTACGTTAGCTTTACTAACGTACTTACTCTCTTTCTTCTCTCGTCTCGTGTCGCTTTGATTCCTGTCTGTCAACAAACGCCACAAGCGCTGCTGCACAGCACAGTGGCAGCAACGAAGCTGCTGGAGGGAGCAGAAGCGCACGAGGAGCAGCGGCGCAGCGCGTCCAAGGGAAGCAGAACAACAACAACAACAAGAGCACGAGAACAAACAAAAGATTTTGTTTTATTACAAGGGAATTATGGACGCTGCTTGTGACAAACCAGTCAAGTGTGATGCTAATCTTCTTGCATTGGAGTTGCAGTCTTCAGAGTGCAAATGAGGCTCAACGGAAGGAGGGAAGAAAGGAAAGAAAAGGAGAAAGGAAGAGAGGAAAAAAGGAAGAAAGGAAGGACTGCGTGAGTGAGAACTCGTGAGGAGAAAGGAGCACATGGGGGAATAGGACACAGGCAATACTTCCGACCAAACGAAAATCGAGTAAGTGAGAAAATGCTGCAAAAGCTCTTTTGGTGTGTTAGCTAGGTGAGAGAGAGAGAGAGAGAGAGAGAGAGAGAGAGGAGAAGCAGCAGAGCAGTTGTGGAGCTCTGAGTGTTCGTTTTTGTTCGTTGTCTGTTTTTTTTTCCCTGTTTTGTTTTGTGGTTTCTCTTCGTCTCTCCGTCTGTTGTGTTCATGTGAGAAAGTGAATGGAGAGACCTGTGACGGTTTTTCTTTTTTCTCTTTGGTTCCTTGTTGTTTCTCTTGTGTTTTTTTCTTCTCTTGGTTTCTTGAGGAAAAAACACTCAAGGACGAAATGGCAAGAAACCAGAGCTTGGTAATCAATGAGACACACAGGAAAATGGAGATGAAAGAACAGGAGCTTGTGTAGTAGTTGCAATTTTTTCGCTGCAACAAGAGCAAGAAGAACCTGAAAGCCTTTTGTCATTTTGTTCTCGCTTGCTGTTTTGTTGTGTTTCCAGAAACAGAGACCAAGAAAGTGAATAGAGAGCAGTACAGCTTGGTGGTTGTGTTTTCTCCTCGCACGTCTTCTTGTGGTTTTTGAGACACAAGAAAGAAAGAAGAGAAAAAAAACAAGGAATGACGGAGGTGGTCCTACATGTCTACGATGTCACGAACAGCGGGAGTGGACGTGCAAACGCCACCATTCGGAGACTTAATAAGATACTGCGCGATGGTATGGGCATTGGTGGCATTTTCCACGGTGCTATTCAGGTCCGTCACTTATATTGCAACGGCTTCATTGTGGCAAAAGAAACGCCATATTTGCAAAAAAAGAAAAGAAAAGTTCTTTACAAAAGTTAGGGCTAGAAGATTGCCTTGAAGTGTTTATCACTGAGTGAGCAGACAGGATGTATCAAGAGAATTCTAGACACAGTTTGATTTCCACAGTGCATGTTGCAGACTCATTGGGTATCCGAACGGTTGACTGTCTATGTCCTAGGTTCCACAAGCTAACACCATGCACCAAAATGCTGGTTTTGTGACCCAACTACCTGCAGTATTGTTTTGTATTCTTGCTCCAGAGAGCCTACTTTTCTGTAGAGCTCTGAGTCCATCCATGCCACACAACTCTATTTTTGTGGCTCAATTGGGAAGGCTACACTGCATAACTTATGCAACCCTAAGAGTTTGTGTGTTGAAAGTGAGCTTGGGTACTTCTTTATGCAGGTGTATAGTGAAGAATGGTCATTTGGATACTGTGAGTTTGGCACTGGTGTGTTCTGTTGTACACCGACAATGAACCCCATGTACACACATAGGGAAAGTATTGTACTTGGACATATCCTCTTGTCACGGAGACGGATTGGCCAGATTTTGTCAGAGCTCAGCCGTGAGTGGAATGGCTCCTCTTATGATCCACTCTCCCGCAACTGCAACCACTTCTGTGATGCCTTGTGTGAAAGGCTTGGTGTCCCAAGACTTCCATGTAAGGCCTTTCTCATATTGATTCTGGTACTTTATTTGTCATCTTGAGTTGCTTGTCAGGGCAAGTTAGAGGCAAAAGCAAAGAAATAGTTACTGCATGTATGGCATTCTACTTTAGGTTTTGTTAATGTTCTTTTGCAACCTTTTGACTTCTGGGAAACTGGTCTGGTGAAGTAGATAGGGGCACTGTGACTACATGCTGTCGCCATGCAATATACTGCTTTAGGTTAGTTTATGTTAGTATGCATCGGTGCATTTTCAGCTGTAGTTTCTTTTAAATACCCTCATAATAGTTTCACAGTTGAATTTGTATGTGAGATCCAAAGTGAGCTGAATGACATGTGTTTTGATGGGTGGATTATGGGCAGTGTGGGTTAACAGGTTTGCTAATGCTGGTGAAGCAGCTGTTGAAGCTGCTGGGAACACCATGGAAAAGGTGCAGTTATTCTTTTTTCCTACTTGTGCAGGAGTTTTGTGCTCCAGTGTTGGAGAGGCAAGAGTCCTGTTTTTCTCAAGAGGATTGTTGTATGATTGGAGTTGGGTTTAGTCATGGAAGTAATTGTGTTTCACGACCTGGAAGCTTAATCAGCAAACTTGTTGCCTTGTGACGTTTTGTTCTTGCTTTGACATTTGCATCACAAAGCTCTATAGCCTCAATGGTCCAGAGAGATCACATGGAGTGATACTTTTGAGAATGATGGAGCATGGATGGTGACCAAATCTGGTTATGGTATTTGATGGCAGGTAGTTGAAAATGTTTCTTTTTTTTGCAGTTGAGGCAAGCAAAGGCAGAAGTAGTAACAGCAAGCCGAATAGCTAAACGATTTATATTCAGCAGCTGTACAACTTCCACATCAGCTGTGACACCTGACCCCTGGTTGAAGAACATGGCAACATCCAGTAGAAACTCACGACGCATTGGCTTTTCCAGAAACCCTTCACAGCAACTCTTGAGAAACCAATCCTTCTCAAGAATGGAGAATGAAACAGAGGACAACAGGCTTGTAAAACATCACAGAGATATGAACAGAGATACAAGCAGGTATGTCCCACTGTCTAAAATTGCCATCCTTCCGACCTATATTAGTTCCTTGCAGATGGATTACAAGTCTTGTGTAAGGCTGTAGTTGAATTTCATGTTATGCTTTGTGTTTGTGGAGACTTATGGGTGCCCTTTTCTCTGCTGTCCTCTTGCCAAGCTTTGCTTTGTCTTGTTAAATCTATACCAATCTAAACTGTTACATGGAAGTATAGAAGTTTTTGATATGTGGACTTGGTATTCTTGTAGTTGCTTTTTCCGATCCATCTGTGCTGATTGCTCTATTCGAGGTCCTTCGCCATAAATTGACCTGAAAGCCTATTTTCTCAAGATTCAATTGAACCTGAGTTTATTTTGGTGGATACATGCAACTGCTCTGGTTGGTTTGAGGTTCTGCAGCAAGGAATGTTGCAAGCTGTACACTGATGTAGACCCATTTTGAGTATTTTTGTGCTGTGAGCACACAAGGACAAATAGACTTTGCAATAAGCTCTATGGGCTGGAGACATATTTGCATATTTCTTGTGGTAGTTTTTTCCCATGCATCCATGCTGGTTGCTTGGCTCAACCTCCGTGACCACAAATGGACGTGGAAGCCAATCCCTATCAAGATTTGAGTCCACTGAGTTTATGTTGGTGGATACATGCAATTGCTCGACAGTTGGTTTGAAGTTCTACATCAAGGCTTGTTACAAGCTGTACACTGGTGTAGAGCCCATTTTGAGTATTTTTGCACAGAAGGACATAGGCTGTGCAATAAGCTCTGTGGACAAGAAACATATTTGTATGTTTCTTGTGGTAATGGCCACCTCAGTTGTCAAATTAGTTACCTGCATGCATGGTAGCTCCAAGACAGTATCATCGCACTTGTATATAGTTCTCATTTCCTTGTGCCTCAGTTGTCATGGATTTTTAATCAATCAGTTGATGTGCAGTGTATATTAAGGCTGGTTTGTTGTTTTCACAAAGCAACTCTGGCTCTTAGGTAGCCTTCAGCTGCAAAAACCCCAACCTCCTCTTTCACTACATTCAAGGATTAAGCAGCCTGGTATAAACATGAAGAGTCAGATTACATTTTTCTTTTAATCCTAGACAACCTTAAAAATCTGAAACATTTATCGCCTTAGAATTTTGTTGAATTTGCACAAATAATTGGTGAATAGTGGTTTTGTGGTTTTTTAGACATCTGAGGGAATTCCTCTTGAAGGTCATTACTCCTTTTGTGGACTATGAACTGTTAAATGCCATTTGGGTGATTGTTTGATGATTCCTATACAACATTGGCAAAACAAATCCAATATTACATGTAATTTTGAAATATGACAGGTCTGTAGATGAGTGTTTTCTGTAACATTGGAGAAAAGTTCAGTCAGAACATTGGGTGTTTGGTGAAAGGACTAATCTAGGTCAAACTTGTAAACATGTGTAATTCATTATGGGGTAAGGATTGTTTAATTGTGTGGCAAGAGAAGCTCACCCTTTACTTTGGATCCCAACCCTTTGTAACTTTTTAAACTTTCCTAATAAAAAGTTGCACACACATGATATTTAAAGATATTTTGAATATGATAGCATTATGTAGTTTGGGTTTTCACATCAAGAGAGAAAGCATGTCCAAAATTCCAGAGCATATTGAGCAAGATTTGCAAAGTTTTTTTGAACCTTTGGTTCCTAGTGCTATAGCGTTAAGGTCTTTGTTGTATGAAAGGCAAGCTAATTCTAGCAAAACAATAATTCAAGAAGTAAAAATAGAGAAGGAGACTAAAGCCAACAAAGTTGTGCTTCATCTAGTGAAAGTAAAAGAAGAGATTGCAAATTTAGAATTAGATCCTACATCTAGTGAGGCCATATTCTCATACATAAATAAAGTTTACATTGAAAAATTTAACAAGTATATATATTATCGTTGGGTTGTTAAATCTGCAAACAATCTTTGGCTCAAAGGAGAAAGGGAAATCACTAGTAGTGCGTAGTAGAAAAGTAGTGTAACCAAAGATTCATTCCAACTGCATGCACAAAAACCAAAGATGAAAACTTGGTTGGGTCAGATTTTGAAGATTAGTTCCATTTCATTTCAAATGCTACAACAAAAGAACAATATGCACAAGTTACTTACCTTAAATTAATTGAATTTTTGTATTCATGGTTTGATTTTAGGAAGAACGGAAGCATACCTCTTGTTGGTAATGCATGAAAAACTCTAATTTGGTGAAGGCTTGGTCCTAGGGGTCTAACCAGCCATGAACTTCAATGTATGATGAAAGAAGAGGAGTAGCGTGTTAGATCAGCTAGCAATTAACAAAGAAAACATACCTCCTCAACTTAAATCATAACCATGGCAAAAATCAACAAGGGTTACTTGGCAATTAACTAGTTCAAAAGATAATTAGAGAACTAAAAACTTAGAAGAGGCCATGGACACAATGAACGAGGGTTTATGTTGTTGAGAAAGACAAGTTGGTATTGGAACATACCTTTGACAAGCCTATCAGACCATCTCATTGGTAAGACTACATCAAGAAAATGTGGCCCACTTGGAGTCTTATCAATTGATGAGGAGGTAGTAGTCATTGAATGGGTATTTGGCATGTAGGAATGCGGCCTATCAATCTCATTACATTAGTTGAAACTCAAAGTGGTAGAATTAACACAGACTTGTGCAACACCATTCAAGAATGGCATTCCTAGAACCTCATGGTGGTGCTAGTTTAAGCAAAGGCACCTTAAAATATGCATTTGCCTAGCAAAAGGATTGGATATTTCCAAGGCACAAGGACTAACCTCAACTACTTGCAATTCTTTTTACGAAAATCTACAATCACTATACCGCAAACACAATTATCTTCCAAACCACATATGGAATTGTGATGTAACTTGTATTAAGGCAAGTAGGCAATCTGTCACACGAATGCTTGTAAAAAGGGGATCACAACAAGTCTACAAAGTAATACCAAAGTCAAGGGAATGGATGACAATCAATTGTGTAGTAAATGTAGCTAGAGGTGTCCTTCTTAGCTCCTACAATTTCAAAAGGTGAAAGGATTTGAAAGGATTACATTCAACAATGTAAGCTAAGATCTTGTAAGGTAATGCATAAAAAAACATGGATGATATGTTATCTGTTCAAGTAATTTCTTTCTTTTTTTATTCAATTAATACTAGGAGGTTTGTTTCAATAGAATATGCACTTTTTAATTATAGACGGACATGGATCACATGTTACTCTAGAAGCAATTGAACAAGCATATGAAGTAGGGCTAGATATGATTACCTTTCCATCTCACACTTCCCATGCTCTATAACCTTTGGATGTCAATTGTTTTAGGTCATTCAAATTTGCTTTTAAAAAAGAAAGAGATGAGAGCATGTTCTGAACAACCATAGAGAGCTAGACAAGGTTACATTAACAAGATGGGTGGATAGAACACTCAATCAGTTGCTATCCAAGCAAAACATCAAAGTAGGGTTCAAAACCATAAGGACATTACCTTTAAACCCTAGGGCGATGGACACCCAAAGCAAACCTAGCGAACTATATACAACACAATAAAATTTGGACATATCAAATGATGAAAATGGACAATCAAAATGAGCAATAGATGGTAGCAAATGGGGCAAAAATAAAATTGTAGCAAAAATAATCAACATCGTTACAATTTTGCAAAATGAAAGTGAATCTACCCAAGATGACCTTGTGCAATCAACAACACAATATTATATCCATGGACTTAGATATGAACATGGTACAACAAGAATACATAAGTCAAGTAAAACCAACACGGAAGTTGAGGTTGTTTGCCTTGCTAACCCTACCCAAGAATTAGTAATTGAAGCCAACCCTACCCAAGAACTAGAAGTTAAAACCAACTATGCCCAAGAATTAACAACTAAAACAATTGAAGTTCAGAATGCAATAGCTTGAACTCCGCAAGTGCTCCCTATTGCCAACATGTTGTTGTTACCAAGTTTGCTTACAAGGAGAACAAGAGGGATAAAACCATTAATAGACTACTCCAAGTTTCATGTTGTTACATCATACCAATACTTGGCCATTCTACATAAAAAAGTTATGCAAAAAGAAGTCGCAAACAAAAAAAGGGAAATCAAAAGGTAGGAGAAGGAAGCCATGACCACACAAAGAGCAATTATAACATCAAATGCAAATATCATGAGGATCCAAAGGTAGGTTGAGAGACAAGAAAAAACAATCTTTAATAGCATTTGGTCTTTTGCAAATGTGAGGGAAATAGGAGATAGATTGCAATTGATGTGCTAGCCCAATTGCCTCTTTCCAACAATTTGAATGTTGGCAATACAAAACCAGAATAGAGGGAGGCTAGAGCAAAGGCAAAAGCTTGAATGTTGGGTAGGAAATGTGTTGTAGCAGGAATGCAGCAACCAATTGTTGTAGGAAAGAATGAACTTCTTGCAACAACAACAAAAACTAAGAAAGGAAAAAGTTCAAGTGGGAGGGCAACAACTAGGAGAGTAGCAACCACCTACAAAAGAACGTGAAGAGCTTGAGCTTGTTGCCATGAATGCATCAACTACCTACAAGAGAACATGAAAAGCCTGAACTTGTTGCCATGAATGCATCAACTAATCTTTAAGTTTTTGAGAATCGCAACAAGTGCTTGCAAGTTGGGATCATTGTAACAATAGGATTAGGAGGTAGTAATTTTGGAAACATGGTAGCACACAACAAGTTTTTGGAAGGTTGGAAATAAGGCAGCAAGTTTTGTTCCAAGTTTTGGGAAGGTTGGAAATAGGGCAAGACACACACACACAAAAAAGGTGAAAACAGGGTTGGAAACAAGGTAGGGCAAAGCACACACACAAACACACACATAGAGGAAAATATCTTTTCCAAGTTCTAGGAAGGTTGGAAACATGGCAAGACAAGACATTCACTCAAATAGAAGCTAGAAACAACGCATGACATACACACACACATAGAGGCTGGAAACAAGGTAGGGCAACACACACACACACACATAAAGGAGAATATCTCGAGGCAGGACACACACACACACACACACACACATCTTTTTCTTGTTAACGTTTATAAAAAAAAACTCAAAGGAGGATTAGAAGAGGGCAGGGCACACACAAAGGCTGTGAAACAAGGTCAGAAAACACACACACACACACACACAAGGACGAAGGCAAGGCATGCATAGAGTGTCTTCCCACACACGCGCATGCTAATGTAGCATTACAAAGGAGCATCAGAGGAAGGCAAGGCACACATAGAGGTTGTGAAACATAATAAAAAAACACACACATACAAGGAGGATTAGAGGAGGATCACTTATCAAAATAAGCTTGAAGGAGGATCACCGCTCGAAGGATCACCACCCCGCACCTTGTGTTAGTGTCTTCCGACATGCACATGCATTGGTGTCTTCCCACACACAACATCATGCATGTCATTTGTTGTTGTTCCACATGTTGAAACACAAGGTTACAATACAAGGTTATAATACAACATTAATTAGAGATGCTTCTAGAGCGAGGTCACAAAGAAGGATAGGAAGAGGTTTATGGACATCTTTCCAAAGCTTGGAAGAGAGAGAGAGATGTGGAAAGGTTGGAAGTGAAAAGAAGAGGACACCACATTCCAAGCCCTTGAGCTTGTAAAGTGACGGTGCCTCTAGGTGCTCACTCAGTTAGGTTTACTTGTTCAATATTTTAAGGTTAGTAAACTATTGCATTCTTAAGACCGTAGATCAAAAACCCTTTTTTCAGGTTTTGATCATAATTGTTGGTGTATGATGAACCATTTTGAACAAGAAATTGAATGTTTTTAACATTCATCCAATTTGGTTATAAATGAGAACTTGACATGTGTCAAATTCACATTGTTCATCCATAGGTGTGCATGTGTTTGTTCATCAATAGTTTTAATGTTTGATAAGATTTGTATCTAGAGAAAAGAGGTTTTTACTTAAAAAACTCATATTTTTTTTGTTTTTTTACCAAATTGAATGATTCAAATGGCAAGAGGTGTGCGGCTAGATGGAGGATAATTCTGTTTTGGATATCAAGACCAGAAGAAGAACATCCAAGGTGCTCGAAGGCTCCAATCTCTTAAATGTTTGGTGATAGAAATCTACCCTAAACATTTATGATCCTCATTGGAAGATCATGTTGTAGTTCTGTTTTAAAAAATGACATAATCTGCCACACAATATTAATGCAGAGGTAATAATCCAAGTGATAAGTAGTTATCGGCTGATGATTTAGTTTGATGGGTCTAATGTTTGGATGAGGCTTCTGGCTGCCAATGGATGAATCATATTTTTCATCCATGAAGATGCCACAGTTGCATGAATCACTGTTTGAGATCAAGGTGCAAGAGCAGTTCAATCTACTGCTCTACTTCAAAATAGGAAATTGCTATGGAAATAGCAATTTCTATTCTTCAAAATCACTTATAAAAAACTTTAGGAGGAATTCAATTGCATGATGAGACCAGTTCAAGAAATTACAGATACTTGGTGGTTTCCAAACTACCATTGCATCATCTTCTCATCCAATGATGCTGTTTCACCCTTAGGATTGGTGAAGACAAATGTCTGACATGAACAACAGTCTCATGAGGTCATGAGTGCACTGATTGTCTTCTAAACTTCATTAACTCTTGTTGTCAAGATCTCTCTGCAACCTTGGAAGTGTTATGGAATTTCTCTGCATCTTACAGATACAGCAGTTGCCCACAGATCAAATTGATTGACCATAACATTTGGTTTTCAGGCAAACCTACCACCAGTCCTGTGATGGAACTTGCACTGCTATTGTTGCAGCGAGTGTTCCCTGGTGCTAGCTGCAGGTAGATGTGCTTGCATGTTGAATTTCCTCCTAACCATAATCCAAGTGCTTGCCTTCGGATTCCAGGTCCAGACCCATGGAAATCCAATGCTATGGTGGAAAGCATCAGCAGCTGTTTTATTCTTCTCTCTCATTGTATCAGTCCACAAGTTCAATTGCACCATCCACCTACAGGTATGATATGCACCACTGATTGGATTTTCTGTTGGTTAAGAAAACTATACTGTTGTATATTACTTCTGCCTTCCACTTCAGTTACCTGTACAACATAAGACACATTTATGTGGTAGGGTAAGCTGTTGCAACAATTTTCTGTTAATGAAATTATGTGGAGAAATGCATGATGTACTTCAACCTAATATTAAGACATACATAAGTAACTTGAAGGAACTATCGAGAGTGTTCATTGATCTGGGCACAGCATTTTATACGAATACCTATGAATTCAGTGAAGACCGATGATGAAGCTCATGGGTCAGGTTGGTCCAGTGCACAAACAGACCATATCTATGAAATCATAGATAAATCTCCACAACAACAATTTGAGGGTGACATGATAGCAAGTGTATTCGTAACCTTATGAGAGTTGCTCACAAAGTGTCTGACTGTCACCTTTGTCAAACATAGCAGTGAATACCAGCAATGACTACCCACTGACTTCATTACCTCCCAATAGTGGGTGTAGATAAGTATATAATACTCTGCCCAAAATCTTCATCAAATCATTACATAAAATCTGTCTCCTGGGTTTCTATCATATTTCTAGAAGCAACAGGAAGACTCAGTCATGATGTTTACTAGGACTCAACTAGAACAGACCTCAACAAGCCACCAATCACAGAACATCCTGCATCCCACAACCACAGGAAAAAAACACGTATCATGTTGTAGACTCTTTTGTTTATTACTCTAAGCCTGAATTCATACCAGTAGTATTGATCCAGTTACTTGAGATTTGATCTTTTTTCTTTCAGAAGTCTTTTGTATCAAAGGAATACATGATGAGAAGGGCTGATAAACTCACCTTCCTTGAGTACCAATGACAATTGAGAGAGACCACAAGTTTGGAAACCACAACAAGCAGACACCAAGCCTGCGGACAATACACACTTCAGAACAAGATCATCAGTTTTCAGCAACACAAAAACAAAGGTCAGTTGTCAGTACATATTACTAGCCCAGAATACCAATTCAATTCCTGTCATGCAACCACAATTAGAGACAACAAAGCAGAGCTGTATCCTCCTGAAGAATGCACAGGAAGAAATGCAATTATAGATTCCATAATGTGTTGAAAACATTCATATGTTTCTATTCACTCAGGATTTACAAGACAAAACTTTACCAACTTTGTGACTGGGAAATGAACTAGAAGCATTTTACTGCAACAAAACTTTTGATGTTGACAAACTCAGCACACTGCAGACAAAAAGGACTACATTTGACTAGAAGTAATACAACTTTTGTGCTAAAGCCAAGGACAGTCCCAACACACGCAAATCTTTCTGGTGAAAGTAAGCAAAGTTCTAACTACTTATAAATATTATCGTCCCAAACAAAGCTATGCATACAGGGGATTGTATCTCCAAACCATTTTGCTTGTTGCCACCAGCTACAAGGTCAAAGCACATTAAAAACAGACTGCAAACATAATGAACAACATTAGACAGTTGAGTGGGTGGAATATGGGAACAAATGAAATTGTTCTTCTGCAGTTTACCATGAAATGTAACTAAAAACTTCCAGCATGATCTACCATCATTTGATGACACACATAGCTACAACAGTTGATCAAAATCCTCCTAGATGCAGTGATGCAGAGATATGAATCAAGGGGGTAGAGGGTATACAAACATTTGCTCACTTCTCAACCCCATATAGAGAAATTGTACTAACTATCAGCCTCTACAACTACAGAGACTGGTCACTGAAAAACCTTGTTCAGCAATAGCAATACCCAGCTTCTTCTCATCATCATACCTGAAACATAAAAATTAGACCTAACATTACAAATCTACTGAGTGTGGTGACCCACATGTTTAGCAGAAACAATCATCGGCAATAAAGTTGTGAGTGAAAAAAACATAATATCTGGGAATCCAAACTACTGAATCAAAATCCCTCAGCCCATGTTGGTTATGCGGTTAATGGTTGACAGTGCCCACTCTGCCGTCTCTTTCAACTGCTGATCATCTGATGATGTGCACTCATCAAGGAAGTCCTTGTAGAACACAGTTTGCAGGAACAAGGGTGCAGCACTTGGCCCCAAAGTGTCAGCCAGATCTCCCATCACCCCAATTGCTGCCTTTGTCACAGAGTCATCTCTGCCAGAGTAGCCCAGGGCATATCAGAGCAGGAAGACAAAACACAAAGAGTGCATCTCCATGTAAAGAAAATTCTGTGCATATTGAGATAACAGTGAGGGTGCAAAACTAGAGCCTTGCAAAACATAAAACACTGATTATGTACCACTGCCCTTTCCTCTATCCCCACCTGTAAACTCAAAAGAAGGGGTACTGAACAAAACAAGCATGCACACATATAAGGTGACCTAAGTATTAGACATGATTGATTTAAGTGCTAGGAAAACACTTGCAAAACTGCAACAGCATATATACCTGTCCTTGTCTTGGTAAACATTTTCAATAAATTGTAAGATATGGCCTGCATATGGGACCATCAGCTCAGCTTTGTTGCCTTTAAAACCCTGGAAGATTCCAGAATATGCTTCAAAAATTCCACTTCGCAGCTGATTGTTGTAATCTATTAACTCATCATCACGAATCACTTGCTGGGCTGAAAGTTCAGCAGCCCCCTGGAGCATAGGCATGGCATAGATGAGGTACTTTTCAAAATTCTCCCCGATTGCCAGGGCAATATCTCCAAAGCAAGAGAAGATGGGAGGCTTGACAGAGCGATGCAGCTGGGTGCTGGATAGATCCTTCAGCAATTGGGTCATGATACCATCACAGAAAGGCAGCACTTTGTCATCCAATGAGCGGCAAATATCGCCTACTACACCCACTGTGACAGCACACACCTGCAGGTTTGCAGAAATTCAAATGCTCCTTCAGAGAAAACTTAATAGTACCAGACACAAAAACTATAATACAAGCAATAAGAAATCCAATGCTGAACTGAAGCAGCAACACCTAACCCATCAACATGTACATGACTTATAACTCACAAGAAAGCCCCCAGGATTAATTCTTCAAACAAACCTGGTACTCTTCAAAGTTCTGGAGCCCCATTTCCAAATAACGATAAAAATCCGTCATATACTTGCCAAACTCGGTACCTGTTGAATACGCCAATGCTCCAATTGCAAGCATAGCTTCTTCATGAACTGTGGCACTACGGCAGGAAAACACACGGAGGAATAGACTCATCATCTGATCTCCATACTGTACTATTCCAAACTTGGTTGTGTCTGAAGCTCCCAGCTTCTGGATAATGACCTGCATAAACCCCATGCAGATGGATTCCTCAGATTCAAACAAAAGGAAAACCACTGTCCCTGAAAGTCTTCACACCTAGCACCATGCAAAGAAAGGAAAGAGGTATCAGTATGGGAACTGCAATCAAAGCAATTAGATCATTAACAAGATGCATTCCATATCAAGAACATTAGGTTTGAGCTCACCTGCAATACTCCGCACAAAAGGGCCTGCAGTTCACTCTGCTTCTCTCGGTCATCAGCAGAGAGAACTGACATCTCTAGGGTGTGGTTAAGCTTTTGCATAATGACAGGCACTAGCTGCATCACAATTGTAGCAGTATCTTCTGTTGAGATTCTCACAACCTCATTCAATGTCTCATATGCTGCTGTCCGAAGTCGTGAATCACCCGCATCCTCCCTATCTGTAGTGACCAGAAGTGCTTGAACAATACTATGGAAAAAGGGAGAAAGAGGCGATGGAGCACCTGTACTCTCCTCATATCCTTGTGCCAAGAAGTAAATTGCTCCACAAACCTTCTCAGCCACATTAGGTGAGTCCTTGATGCTTTCTAGAAGCACTGTAAGAATCATAGGCAAATTCTCTTGTGTAATGACAGGGAATTGCACATTAGGCCCATGCAGGAACTCAAAAATCCTTCCCAGTGTCCAGGCTGTTGTATCCTTCACATGGTTGTTCTCATCCTTCATAGCACTCAACATGAAGTTCAGAGCAACATTTACCAGTGGAGCAAGCTTTGGCAATGATGGCCCCTCAAGAATGGAACCAAAGGCATAAGTGGCTGCTTCTCGACACCGCCAATCTGGCTTTGACACATTCTCCTGCACATAAGGCATCACTAAGGGAACAACGTCATCACCAACTGCTCTAGCCACAAGGCCCAAGCAAGTCCCTCCTGCCATTGCAAGATTCCAAGCTCCCTCTTCTTGATCTTGCTCCTCATCCTGCTTTGTCAGAGTCTCCAGCAACATGGGAACCAGGGCTGGCAGTGCCTGCTTGATGAACTGGAAATAGGGCACCTCAGAATCCCCAGTGAAATCCCCACTATACTCCTCCTGAATTTCAATTTCCTCATCACAGATTGAGCTCCAGAACTCCACTGCCTGCAAGGCCACCGGCTCCTCATCTTCCTTGACGGCCTTGGAAGTGATTGCAAAAACGTCCTGCATGTAGGGCGCCAGTTTCTCATAGTATGTCGAGCCAATGGAGACCAGACATTCGAAGGCAGCCTGTCGCACGCGGCTGTCTGGGGACAGAGTCGCCTCGCACACTACTCTCATGATGTAATCCCTCTCCATATCATTCTCGAAATTCGTTTGTGCGAAATCCAAGGCATTGTAGAGGGCATTAGTGGCCGCTAACCTAACATCGTTGCTGGTTTCCGAAGCATTCATGCCCTGCACAACGGCGGTCAAGATCGCGTTCACCTGCTCTTGTGCGAGAATCTCGGCGGAGACCTCCTCGCAGACATATCCGAGGGTTTCCAGCGTCGCTTGCTTCAGGTGAGCCGGTTTCTCCACCTGCGATCCCCCCATATTGGCCAGTAGGGATCCGACAAGCTCCGGCCATTCTCCCTGGGGAAGTTCGATAGCGGCAATTTTGGCGATCACCTGCGCAGATGTATGCCTCGCATCAGGGACCACGGAATCCAAGGTTTGCGAAAGCGCACTCTTGATCAGTGTCTTCACCGCGGGATCCAAGGATAGCCATCGACTGACAAGCTCTTGCTTCCGGGCGGTCTCCTTCGCATCCAGTGAGTTCTTGAGAATAAGCCCCGCGAGCTTACGGCTGTCAGGAGGTTTCTCATTGTTGGCGAGCTCATGCGACAAGGCGATTAGAAAACCGGCAAGGTTTTGCTCCTGAAACTGTTTCAAACTATCCTCTGCAACTTTGCGCACCACCCCGTCTGCGGACTGAGCGTTCAGCAGGATCTGCGTCACCTCCTGCGCCATCCTCTGCGCGCGTCCACAAAACCTCCCCCACCACTCCCAGACCACCAATACTATTCTTCTGCAGCAAGCAAATCCTCTTGTGCACCGCGCTCTGTTCCCTCGCTCGTCGTCCACCGGAGAGTGAATCACAACAGCATCGCACTGCCCTTGGGGAAGGCAACCACACCTCTCCCGGAAACCCTAGGTGGTAAGGTGGTATGCCGCCATCCGCGCAGGCCGCGTCGTAGCCGCGAGGCCGGGCCGACACTTGAGAGTAGTACTTCACGGCAAGGGGATTGTTATACCCACCGGTTATAAAACATATCCGCTCACACCCGAATGAGCATTGCGATCTTTTCTTTGTACCCAAAGATTCCGTGAAGTCGTGTCTTTTCTTTGAGTCGTTTCTGTGGAAATTTTTGATCCCAACTTTTCAGAAATGAAGGCAAGCCATTGGTGTAGGGTAAAATCCTGGGAGTACGGCATTTACGGCCGGGACAATTTGAGGGGGGCCTGCCTCAAAGGGAGGCCATTTCACGAATGAAAGTGCAACTCCAAAAGTTATTATGTGTAAGGTAAAGCCCAAGGTAGAGAGCTTTAAGGCCCGTGCAAAATGGAGCTGAGCACAGGCCCAAATCTGGTAAAGCCTGCTACTCTGGGCTCTTTACTAGGAGCTTTAAGGACCTGCTCCAAACTGTACTTTTTTATTTAAAAAAAATCTCCTGATACCCGGATCCGGGTATCACTGAAAAAGGGGGGGGCGGGGGGAAAAAAGTGGGGATGGGCATTTCAAAAAACGAAATGCTCGCTTGGATTTTGAAAATGCCCAATTAAAAGGTTATGTATGCACAATAAGGTGCCCTCCACCTAACCCTAAATCCACCCTAAATTTTTTGGAGCAGGTCTTTGCATAACAATAATGTATCAAACAACAACTTGAAGTAGGAGTGAGGAGAGCAAACAAGGCCTATTTTCATCTAACATGAAAGCATGTTTCTTTTAGGAGGAAAATAAATCGATTTCATGTGCATTATTTGGGACAAGAACACCTAGCAACTTGCATAAGGAATTAGAGTTGGTTGTTGTGAAAAGGGTGGTGGGATTTGTTAGCTTGCACATTCTGCAATTGAAGAAGGAAGTAGGCTTATTTACTATACATGAAAATAAATTAGAAACATTTTAAATGAGGATTTGTGAAAAAATAAATGGAAAGAACATGAAAATTTTGGATTCAGATATTTGAAAAAAATTCGAGAGAATAGGATTGTTGTAAGAGAATGTCTTTTAAAAAAATGTAAATATTTTAATTAGATCTTTGAATATTTTTGGAAAGTGTGGAATATTAGTTTAATAAAGATATTTGAAACTTGATTCAAGTTAAGAATAAGAAAGATGCACAAGCCCAATGTTTTTATTTAATTCATAAAGTGGTTCCTTATGAATGGCTTTTCTAGCACATCCATGTAATTTTGGAAGGATCTAGACCATTCATTGCATCATATTATCACCTTTATGATTTAGGTTTACCATGTTCCCATGTAATATTCATTACAAATTGGGGTTTGCTAAAGGGGCAACACATGTAACTTCATTTCACTACCTTTCACTTTGATGAAAAACCATTTCCACTTCACATCCTTTTCCAACACACCTTTTTTTTCCACCAAGCTTCATGCCCATGGCGATTTTTGCTTCAATCTTTAGGTATTGTTATTTTTCATTGTTTCATATCACTTTACATAGTTCTTCTCATTCTTCACTCCAACTTAGGTTCAAAACCATTGAAACTTAAGTATATTACAATTGAGATTTTCAACTATGGTTGCAATATAAAACTTACATTTGGGTGAAAGAGAACGTGGGAAAAATGCTCACATGAATACTTCATGTGCCAACTATAAGTAGAAAGAGTGGCGTAATGATTTGATTCATTCTTTCATGGTGTGGTGTTAAAGTGGTGCTGAAACACCTATCAAATTGTCAAATATTTCCTCACCTTCCCTTTCCTTGTCCTTACATGGTTACGTTTGGTTTCATTAACATTCCATTTGTAAGGTCATTTTGTTTTGGGGTTTGCTTGAAAGGTTATTCGTATGATGTTATGACAGTAATGTGTTCCAAATTTTACAATGAACCCCTTGTAGCTTGCATTAGATTTTAAATTTAAGTTTTTTTTCCCTCCAACACTTTTAAGGTTTCAAGTGTCAACATTGTTTCATCTCGTCATAGCTTGTGTTTTTACAACATCTTTGTGTTTCTTTTAATTCCATCATCTTGAATAATCTCAAATCATCCCCTTCCACTAGGAAAGTTTAAATTTTGAATATTCATACTAGCAAATTGAAAAACAAACACATTAAAAGGAAATGGAAGCAAAATTGCATGTTTGTCATTGTAGGTTCTCAACTTTAATGTGTGTGTTCAAATGGCATGTTATTCTACTCTCCATTAAGAAAGAAAAACAACCCATGTTGGTTGGTTCTTCCTTTTTGAGTAATTGAGTTCAAATTTGCATTTCAAAAACCTTCAAACTTTTTGTAAAATGTCAAATTTGAGATTGGTTGTTCTTTAATTTGATTGTGATTCAAATGAACAAAGTCTTAATATAACATTATTTTTCATAAAAATGAATACTATTTTAAATTGTTGCAAAACAAATAACATTGGCTTGACCATTTAAATCATTAGCAATCTTTAAAAAATGAACTTGTGACATATAATTAGGCACACTATAACTTGCAATTACTCACTTAAAATATTTTACAATTAAAATAGAATAGAAAAAGGCTTCTTTTGCCATATTAGTTCAATCATTGATTATTTTCATCACATTAACTAAATTATACATTATTTTTTTCATTAATTGTTTACATAAATTACACTTGTTATTTTCATCCAAAGGATCTACAAATAATTGGACAACACAAATATATGATTTAATTTTTGGGAATTTTTACTTGCCTTGAAAAATTACAATGTAATCATTCCAATGCCATACCTTTCAAGTTGAAACCTTAATCCTCAAGGACACATATTTTAGATGTTCTTGTACAATTTCAACATAAGCCAATAGCAATTACTAATGACACATGTTAGAAACAACACAAAAAAAGTTGCAAGTCAAAACATTTTTAAACAAAAAAACTATATGCCAAATTCTAGTTGTTTGCAACAAAAGATTTTGATGATAAGACCTTGTGAATTAGATTTGAAATCTCTACTTTTAAACTAGTTAGATTTTAAGGAAGAAGTACATCATTAGAAAAAAAATGAAAAAAATGATTGTTTTCAAGTTACAAATTTTGAAAATAGATCACTTGATTATGTGACCATGTTGTCTCACCATTCAAGTTGGTAAATGAAACACACAATTGTTGGGAAAGGAAGGTACATTTGTTGAACACATCCTTTATTTCATCCATAAATTATATTCATCCTTAAGGTTTTTGGATTCGTTGTTCCATTTTGAGAATTGTTGTGTAATGTATACCTTAGAAAATGATTGCCTTTCATTGGGCCTTCAACCTCTTTTGCCCTTCTTTGCCTTGTATATAGGCTTTGTTTCTTTCTTGTTCCCCTTCATTTTCTTTGCATGAATAGGTGGGCAAAGAAAAACAATTACCTTGAAAATTGCAAGAACATGATAAACTCAAGATGATGTTCAAAATCAAGCTTATTAGTGACTAGAACAAAGGATTACTTGTTTTGGATTGAAATTCTTTTGTTATTTCAATTTAGATTGTGGTTTTCCTTGGATTGGAAGGTTACACCATCCTTTTGAAGAACTAATGATGTACAATATGGAATTAAAAACCATTTCCATAGGCACTGAATTCTTTCATTCTTTTTCTTTGAGGTGAAAAACAATTGATTCATGAGCAAATCCAAGGTTATTTTCCTTAAGTTATGAGGTTGATGGACTATGATAACAATAATAGTAGTTCAGGAAACTTGTTGCCATGGTTAATAGAAGCAAGATCTTTATGTTTTGTTGCCCATCTATCAACTTGAAGGCTTTCTCTCTTGTTGGTGATGGCCATGAACAACCTCTATTTGTGTGTCATTACACCACCAAACAAAATTGTTTATAATATTGTAAAGGTTGAATCAATCAATCCCACAAACCAAACCTTGTTTCTCCACTAATCAAGGATTCATTTTTACATGTACAGATTTGGTCTCTTAAAGCCCAAAGATAGTGTAATAGTTCATCTTTCCTCTTTGAGTAATGCAAATCATACAAAATTTGAAACTTTGATAAAAATTCGGAAAATTTTGACAGGTTGTTAGATTGCAAGAGATTCAATGAAATGAAGAAGGCACCTTCGGTTCCCAATACTGATGGTAGGTGATCATAGGTGGATTTGAAACTCAAGTGCAATGACTCGCATAATAACTTGCAAAAAAGTCTTTTGAATGAAATGGTGGTAGGTGATTGAAATCTTGAAACATGGATAACTCACCATTTGTCGATGTTTGAGACTAAAAGTAGATGTCAAACAAGCTTCCACATGGGATGATTGTGTTTTAGATCATGCATTCTATGTTTATAGACACAAACATGATGTTTTAGATCATGCTTTCTATGCTTGTCAAACAAGCTTCTACATGGGATGACTGTGTTCTAGATCATTCGTGCTATGTTTGGGATTTGTGTTCACTCACTCAATAATACGAGATTCAATTTCACTGACGGTTATTGCATGAACAGACAAAATATGCAAAGTTGGGAGAACAAGTTCCATGCAGAGGAGTGGTTGTACATGGTAAAAACAAGTCATGTTCTCCATTCACACCTTGTCAGATTAAGGCACAATCTTCATGAGACATTATGGAAGGATGAACTTTTCTTGCCCATAATATTCAAAGATCAGTTAAATGAATTAATAATTAGATTGCAAAAACAAGGAATGATAACCAAGCATGCTTTTAATCTCACCTTTCTATACTAGAAATGAGGTTATGCTTTGATGTGAAGCTGGATTGGAATTTTCAAACACTTTCAAGGTTTCCTCTCCACAAATAAAACTAAACCCATCAACTCAGACTAGCGACAAAAAATGCATCACATTATGAAAAAAGACAATTGTTACATGAGGATGTTTGATACTTTTTTTGCTCCACATGTTCTTTTCACATTCAAAAATCAGGTCATTTGCATTCAACAAATGGATTAAGTGTATGTACAAAGCTCCGCAAACCCAACGTGTCAAAGCATCAACCTTTCATTATAATTGGTACACATTCAAAAGCCAAACCTGTTGAGCAAACTCTTTGACATTGTGACTCTCAGGAAATTGAAGACACTCAAAAACATAGTTCAATAACATTATTGTCACAAATAACAGTCATCAGAGCTAAAGGGGCTTCTCATTGTCTCTAGATCAAAGTCAAGCCCTACATATCTTGGTTACAGTAAAATGTGTGAGCCCCATCAAATTCCTCTTTCCCCTTCTCCAGTGCAGTTTCCAGATTGCAAAACAATTATCATCTGACAAAATTTATGAGACCAGAATTTGCCTATCTTACAGGTCCAAAAAATGAATCAATTAAGTACCTCATGTATAAAGAGATGGGTGGAGCACTGTAGGTAGCTTTGCAGGCATTCTTGGTAGTTCATGTGGGGGAGAGAAGGACATGTGATCCAAGAAATGATCATTGAATCCACCCTCATCACTAGTGAAACTCCTGGGTTCAAACCCTCGCTGCTTATTGAAGCTCTCTGACCTTTCAGGCATTTCCCCATCCCTGTCCATATCCTCATCACTAATATCCTGGTCTAAGCTTCCAACTGAGGATGTGGGAGAATGAGGCATATGCTTGTGGGAAAAGGAGGAATCATCTTCCCATGAAGAGCTTGGCTCTGAAAATGTTGCATTCACAAAGTCATCATCCTCCTCGTGTACATCTTCAAGTATCTCAGGGGGTTCCACCATAGACCACTGGATGAAATTTGGGCGTATGAATCTGTCAGACTGCTTGAGGAGATAAGGGTCAAATGGGAAGAACATGTCAAGCCGAATATCACCACCAAATGATCTCATTACCTGTGAGCCAGGAAACTCCTTGGAGTCTGCCCACACCCGACAGTCAACAAGCTGTGCTAGGCTTGCCTGTTTCACAAACTCTTCAACCACTGATGGTAAACATACACTTAAGGGATTGAGATGATGCTCAACCAGCTCCTGCAAGGGTAGAGTTCGCAAGGCCCGCTTCTGTCTAGGGTCATCAGTTAGTTCCTTCAGTCTGAAACAGAGCACATACATCACTGCCTGGCAAGCAGAATAGAAGACACCGTGCATGACTGGATCTGCAGTAGACATGGAGAGGTTTTTGCGATCTTCTGCCAACTGTGCATATGAGACACACCACTCTAGTAAACTTCTGACAGAGTCAAGAATAACAGATGGTGGCAAGTAGCTTGCCCGGGCAAGGTAGCTTGCAAGATATGCAGCTGCTGACATTCGAGTGTTGGGTGGGCGCATCTTGGAAGTGAAAATGTCACAAAGGAGCAAGGCAAAGCTGCTCCCACAGGTTGTGGGGGCCAGGGAACACACATAGAAGATTAAGAACTGGGTAAACTTGGACTTGTGGGTGTCCAAGATTGTTGTCTGGAAAGACCGGATCAGTGTTTCAAAGACAAGATTGCAGTGGCCTTGATTCACACACATCTGCAGATGACTGAAGGTCATGTCCATCATCAGATCCATCTTATCAGCCATTTCATCCAAAGTAGGCAGCACCCCATCCTGGGCTGACCGCCCCACCATTAGTCCATGCTGATGCTTGGCCTCAATACCAGGCCCTGACAAATCAGAGGCAAGACACACACCATCCTCAGCCTCTTTTGCATCGACATTATTCTCATCCTCCAGATTCATGTGGAACATGAACACTTTATTACTGTCCTCTTCTTTCAGGATGTCCTCCCACCTTATCTCTACATCAATTTCAATAAGACGGTCTACAACAGCCAATAGCATCTGGCCACCAAGAGCACCACCCAGTGTGCTGCTCTCCAGTTTCAGCATACTTTCAAAATACAATGCCAACCACTGCTTCTCTGTTGTTCTATGTGGCATTCTTTGGACAACAATGCGCTGCAGTCGAAACGCTGCAGTAGGAACAAGCTCTAAAATCTGGTGAAGAGCTGAGTGAAGACACCCCAAAACCTGCAACAACCAACATAAAGAAGATTAGGATTTCCTATTCCTTTTAGCAAGCCACATAAGGGTTCATGTTCATCTCCAACCATTTTGCATTCTACATTGAAAAATGAACAACTGAAGCTCCCAAAACATCAAGAACATGGTGACAATCAAAGAAGTAGAACTGTTTGGTTTATCTATAAGACAAGCCCCCTAAGGTTCAAGCTACTGCACTGAAGAGAATCCTGCTTAAATACTCAAAAGAATGACTGAGAAAAAGCTCAGATATCCTCAGAAAGGTGGCTGGCTTGTACCACTATAACTTCAAATATCCCACGAACTCTCTAGTACATAAACTGGATTTTTTGGCCAGAAAACTGGCAAAAAGAAAAACCCTCCACAGATATGAGAAGAAAAACATCGGAAAAACCCTTGAAAGGAACTAACGTAGCAATGATAACAGAGATTAAGAACAGACATGTGCAGTGTAGAGTGACAGACTTACAGCATCTTTCCTGACAATGTGCTCTAAAGCTTGTGTCCGCAGCTTATCCATGGAGAGAAACCCCATCATCAGGCCAGACCTGCTAAAGGAGTCGAGAAAAGCTGGCAGACAGCAAGAGGGTGGCAAGAAATTGCGCACCAGCATGTCCAAGCACTGTGAGACATAGCTGCCATTCACAGTTGCAAGATTCACAACGAACCTCAAGAGAGAATCCACAACTTCTTCACTGTAAATCCACACACTCATCCCCAACAAGTACATGAGCAACGTCTGATGATCGTGTTCATCGAAATAGGAGACAGTCTGCGACAGTGCCGTGAGACGAATGGACAACGCAGAAACACTTGCAATGTCGTTGATGCGCGGGTCCCTCAAGTCGCTCAACAATTTGTTGTAGTGACCTTTGTCACCTCTACTCGACGCAGATGCTAGAGCTCGAAGAATCCAGGACCTTGCTATGGCAATAAGATCTTCATCACTCACCTCTGTCTCACCGACTCCATGCGTGGTGACCTCGCTGACTGCCAATCCCATAGCTGCTGCTGCTGCTCGCCGCTGCGTCTTTGATTTTTCTCCGATTTTTTCACCTCTGTTTTCCCGCTTCTTCTTCTCTACGAACGGCAGCGCCGCTTCTCACTCAGCGTCGTCCCAACTTCTCGAGCTTACAACAACAGAACTCCCTCAGGAGCCACAAAACCCTTGCACACGAGAAGGAATCTCCCAGTCCTCTCTGGGTGTCACGTACCAAAATAAACCGACCTCACAGTAAAAAGAATCTCTTTTCTGTTTCGTCTGTGGAACAACCGCAGCAGCATCCTTCACACGAAAACGAACCTTACAACTCCCTTTCTCTCTAAATACACTGAACTCTGTTCTAAACCATGCCTTGTCAATCAGAACCACAAAGAAACATATCAAAAAACCAACCACAACAACAACAACGACAACAAACTGCTCTCGCACCCAAAGTTGCCGCCGCCTCCCTCAATCGCCTCTTCTACCACGATTCTAAATGGATTCGAGCCAGATTTTTTTCAATGAATAAAAATAAACATAGAGAAGCCAAACATAACCCAATAACTAAATTCCTCAACTTAGCACCCGAATCAGCAACAGCGAGGAAGAACGAGGAGGAGCAATGGCGTGCGCGGCAGGAAATGCGAGAAAGAGCGGCGCGGCCGAAGATCTTCAGCGGCTCTTGTTCACGGTGCCTTCGCCATACACTGATGGCTAAACTCTGGCTAAACCCAGTCCCGTACATGGCGAGAGCTATTTCGTTTGTCTGCTACCGTTTCGGCCGGTGAACCCTACCGGAAACTTCTTCCCTCGACGCTTGTTAACAGGGGGGATAAAACGCTGCCTAACTTAACCTGACTACGTTCGCAGTAAGTTAGAGAAAGTTAAACTAATGGATAATTATCTGCGCCAACCAGTGTTCAATAAATTACTTACTTAGCTCCACCGGTATTCAGTACGTTACCCTGCAAAAGAAAATTGGATGAAGAAAAGTCAAAACATGCCAGTTTGTCTCAGCAAAATGGTTTTGACCCAGCATTTTTGTGCAGGATACTGAGGCTCTCAGAAAAGGCACCTCACAGCCTATCACTTTCTCTTGCCCATTGGCTAGATAGTTTGATTGGTCTAGGTGGGTGGGTATTAGTAGTCTGTCACCTGTTTTGCAGTTCCTGAAGCTTTAGTTTTATGAGTTGGGTTGGAAAAAAAGTAAATAACTAAAAGGGGATGTGAGAAGTATTTTTACAGAGTCACATATTGAGCACAAACTGGTTGAGATGTTAAGAAGAGTGAAAATTAGTGGATCTATGGATGAAAAAAAGTGCTTCTCGTGGACTGGGATCATCCACTAATCTAGCAAGTCGATGTCAGTAATCGATATTCCGCGGGTCTGAATTTTTTCTTGTTTTATGAGGAGGGGGGGGGTCCAATATAATTTCAACGATTCAGATCCTCAGCTGCGCAAGCTCGTCTGATCTCAGCCCCTGAGTTTTTATATATTCTAGATTTTTAAAAATTTGTAAATTCGAGAATGGTAGATAATAGGAGTTAGAATTACGTTCTGAAGGAGATTCGACCTGTAGATCCAGATCCCAACAATCAGGGATTAGTTACTAAGTCAGGTGATGATTTTACATCAGGACCGAGATTCAGATCCTCTCTGCAAGATGGCGAAAACCTATCCGCACCTGGGCTATATTCACTGTTTGCTCTCCAGCCCTAGATGACCGCCTGCAGTCGGTCGCTTTTAGGGTTCGGCTGCAGCCGCCTCACAATCGCCATCTTTTCGTCTTCGGCAAAACTGCGGGCGAAATAGCGCTGACCGGAAATAACCAGGAATCATCGGTAACGACCGGTAATGACCCCGCATTGTGGTCTTGCGGTAAGCCAATGGATGATAATTTCTTGACATCCGCGAGCACACAACTGGGAGTTCTTATTAGTACTGCTCTCTGATTGCTGCTTCTCGTGGTGGACCGGGCGGGGAGTTTCAGGGTTTACTGTTTAGGGTTTCAGCAGAGCATCGCGGCGCCACAATTGGGTAAGAGAAGACGGAGATTTGGGTCTTGTTCTTTTTTTATTTGTGTTTTCTTTCTCCTATCGTCGGTGATTTTTCAACACTTTCGTGCACATTTAAAACCAAGGTTTCAGAACTAGTTTAGGGATTAGGGACCATTTGTCCGGTGGTTGAGTCTTAGGCTATATCTATGCTTGGAGACTCTACCTTCGGTTTTCCTACCATTTCTGTCTTTGGCTGTGGCTCTGGTAAAAGAGCTGACCGCACGCAACATGGCTCTGCCAGGATGCAGCAGCTCCTTGTCCAGGTAATAAGATGGTGGTTCTCTTTTCCTCTGCTTTGGTTGCTTTTTGCAATGGGTTGAAAGCCTCAAATCTGATTTGTTACTGTTTGGATCTGCTTGCCAATTAGACAAATCTCTCTCTTCACAACCAATCATGACCAGCTATGCAGTGCCTGAGGCAGTATGTACATGGCCATCACTAGTAATTCTACTTCATGGTTCGACAGCTCAGGACCTTGTCATTGTATGAATCCTGCGATCTACAGTTATTTTGATCTGCTTACATTCTGAAGAATTTGGATTCAGCTGTAAAGAAGAAGATTTGACGACTACCTTATGCTGATGAATGCCACGCCTCTTGCATTCCAGTTACATATTAGCTGCTTAGTGTTACTTATAAATCATGACATTGGCAGGTTACTGCTGGAGTGACATCACATGTGTCTGTTGCAAGAGGGTTGTGAGGTGGAAATCTGGCCGATTGATATTCTTCGTTGGGGGGTCTTCCATTTCTGACAAGTGCCTGAGCAGAATTCCACTTTGGTTGTCTCTGAAGATTTCACATGATGTCCTCCAAATACCTGCAATTTTTATATATCCTTTTGTAATGTCTTTAGCCCATGCATTTGCAGCTGTAGATAACTTGTGTTTAATGACATGTCTTTTGATGCAGAAATTGGATGCAAACTTAATAAAAACTTGATACTGCTGCAAATAGTGTTTCCTGCCCCTGTAGGTTACTGTCTCTCGCAACTTGGCTTGGATTTCACTGTTGGCCAAGAGTATGGAGTCTTATTTGGTGGCAGAAAAGACAGAACATTTCTGAGGTGATGATTGCCAAGTTATCCTAACAGACTGAGACTTAACCAAACACAAAAGCTGTATCAAGTCCTCAAATCTCCATTTAGAAAGGGCTGAATGTGGAATGATTCTTGGATTTTTTCTCTGTGTGGACAGTTCTGGAAATCTTATCTGAAAAGGCCAATGGTATTGGTGGGGCCAATACCATTTGGGGAGCTGCCGTCTGTGGCAGATTTCTTCACTCAGCTGCAGACAGTCTATTGTATTGATCATGTCTGCTCCATAAGTTATGGTGGTGTATTGCATGGAAGTATTGCTATTAAGCATCAAGCTGACAGTCCAAGCTTGGGACTCTGGGCATCCTTGGAGGTGGTTGATAGTTCCACACTTGTCCATGTAAGACATTATCTACAACAGCCAACCCTATAGTGGCTGTCACTAGTGAACTGGTCACCAAAGAGAAATGTGGATACCTAGGGATTAAGGGGAAGAACTGGAAACCATGTTGTCCCTGTTATTGTTGTAGAAATCATGCATCTCTGAGAGGACTCAGTCATGCTTAGATCACAAATTTTTCCTTCTTCTCCTTCTTCTATTGTATTTTGTCTGAGCAAAGAGACTGCATAGCACAACGCTGGTGCTATTTGATGCACGAGCCTGCACTGAAGATGTGGTGAAATGACAACACTGCCAAAGTTCTCGACCTATGTTGGGGTATGCAGTCAAGACTCTGGACTTGTTTTTCAGTTGCAGTTTGTCCACCTTATTTAGTCACCTGGAGATGTTATCTTATCAGTCTCTCATTGCACAGCAAAGTGACTAGAAGGTGAAGCAATCGCTTGCTTTTAGTTCTTTCACTTTGTTCAGGTGTCTTTTGTTCCCTGATGTTGATGTGAAGAGACTTATTTATCAGGTGTCAGTCTTGAAGAGTATGCCTACACGCAAATACCTTCATTTGACAGTGCAAACTACTCTGTGAGCCTCTGTAAATCATCTGAGCAAAGAAGTATGCTCTGACAGAGTTCAAGGGTTGGCATTCTTTTCAGAGGCACCTATATGTGGACATCTGAAGCTTAACAGTTTCCAGGAAGCAAAACCCTTATAGGCATTCAGGAAGCAGAACCCTTTACAGGCAATCAGCATTTGACCCACAGAAAAGGTATGAGGCTTTTTGAACAGACTTGGACCATAAAATATCATCCCACCTCTTTATAGCCTTCAAGCTATCAGAGTACAATGAAGAGCTGACTGAATGATGCTCTGAGCACTCTGGATTGCCTCTGGAAAAGTCCCCTACATCCTAAGCACCAATCACTCCTGAGCTTGGTTCAAATCACTTTGGTGGAATTTCATGATTCAGAACATGAATATATGTTATCTGTTTCATTGTTATTCAGGTCTCATAAGAATGTGAGCAGAAAAGCTTTGGATTTGCAATGCTGCTCCACATATGCTATATCAGCCATTAGTATGTGCCTGGTTGGAAGATGATCTGAAATAGTGAATCTTTGGGGTATTTTTTTTTATGTCCATGACATGAGGTGGTTTTCTTCAGGACAAATCACAAGAATTAAATCCTAATCACAACAGCTAAATGCAATGCTAAGCCTTGGATTACTCAACCTCACATGTAGGGAGAGTAGTGTGGTCCTGCCTTGGCATACTAGACTCTCAAGCAGAGATCCTATGACAAACAACAGGTTGAAATCCTCACTGATGGACTAAGCTTGAAAAAAACCATTATCAATTTGAACACACCAGAGAAATGTGGGCGAAAGATCTGACATTTTTGCAGTATGTTCCACAATTACCATAAGGATTATTACTGTTCCAAAATGCACTTCCAACTGTAAGTCTCCTTGTACCGAGAGAGAGATGGCAGTACCAGAGGATGGAGATCTGAGTTCCTTGTCCCTGCAGGATTGTGTGTTTTCTTGTTTCTTGGGAAGGAGTTCTCAAGCAGTTGCACTAGATTTGGTTGGCCTCACCATTGTACATTAAACTGACTCCTTCAAACTTGAGTCATATTTTGTGATGCATTCTGACCTATCCGAGTCTGCTTCATAACTACCATCTGGCTCCCTACCAAGTCATTTGCAATTGGCATTGCAATGAGAGTTTAAAAGGCACACAAATGCCAAGACAAATTAAAGAGTCTAGAAGTTACTCACTATTTGCAACATCTGGACAAGCAAGAGAGCAAAGTCTTAGTGAGGATTTATATGCTCCTGACAAAATACTCAGGGAGGACTCCATGGAAGCAGTGATTATTTTAAGGATATTGTGATGTACCAAAAATGGCAATCATCCAAAAAATAATTTAGCCAAAATTTGGCCACATGCTAGATATGAAAGTAGAAAAAAACCAAAATCCTTTCTATATTCTTGGCTACCTACTGGAACTTATCATAAAAAAATGGCGATTTGGAATTTTTTCTCATTTGAAACATGGTGAATCTGGGCAAATTTTTCCATGAAAAATCCTTTGGTTAAGTCGAAATCATATTTTCCAGGTCAAAATTTGGCAAAATTTTCCAATAAACAAAATACTGTATGGAAGATGTTGTAATATAAGGTAGTGGATTTCACAGCATAAACTTGGCTGATACTTAGTCTTGCAGTAACATAGTTATCTCTGAAGTCACCCTCAAATCCCCATTTTCAAACCCACAATGGAATGAATTAGGTTCTAAGGACTTAATGAAATTGGGTATGATTTCACTATATTTGAAAGGCTTCATTCTAACATTGAAGAGGGCACTTGAATTCCTTGGAATTCACTTGGTAACACTTGAATATCAACATTTTCCTAGTGACAAGTTCTATGGCTAGCTCACTTGTGCTGGGAGTTTGTTCAAAAATATCCAAATCAGATTTTGCATTTCTTATTTGATTTGCACATACAACTTTTGATTCTACCATTGAGTGTAAATAATGATAGCATTTCAAAAGCATAGGATATAATGATCTTCTGTCATATTCTTCAACAATGTTCACCCCTTGTTCACAACCAATGAAAGAAGACATTAGACAAAGGCTTTTAAATCTTTGGTCTAACATTAAATATAACACGTTAAGGGATTTTTTTTCTTCATACCTTTAAAAAAAAGAAAGGAACAATTTTAAAACATCACAAACCTCCTTTTTGATATTGATAGCAAACAAAGTTAACTCAAAGGCAATTCCAAAATCATCATCAATCAAATTAACTTGGGCAAGTGGGTTTGTAACTTCTTCCTTACATTTTAAACACATGGTAATAGCATATTGCAATGCATCAGACAATAACTAGTAGTTACTAAATTGGTTCAAAACACATGCATTCACAATATGAGAAAGACAATTTGCAATTAATTTGAGATATGTGCCAAGTAAGAAGAGGAGGCACCTTGCCACTAATTATGACAATATTTTGCTTGTTGTAACAAAGGATAATAACATCCTTGAATTGCAAGGCCTCTTGGAATAAAATGATTTTACTAGCAAACTTACAAACAAAATTATGTTATGTATCAAACAAGCATAATTGAATAACAAACAAACAAATAAATAAATAAATATTCTTTTTTGGGTAAAAGATCAAAATTTCACCGTGTCTTCATTAGAATATTCAATTTTCAAGGGTGAATATTTGAATTTAAACATGCCTTGTTCCATTCCTATCTACCCTTCCCTGATTTTTAGGCCAAGTAACACATTTTTGCAAATTTAATTGTGCATATTTGATAGAAATAAATCAAAGGTTTTTGCAAACCTTTTCATTAGTTATAGCATACTGACATGCCTTAGAAAAAACATGGCCAAAACAATTGCCTTGAAATTTTTCATTTAAATCTATAACTTCACATTTAATAATTGATTTCAAGGTAGTTGTCATTGTAATTAAATTTGACCTTTCATCTTCCACATATGCAAAAAAAAATTCTCAATCCATATTGATAAAAAAAAAATTTGTTAGATTAGTGGCCAAGGCTTGACTAGTAGTTTCTATTAGTTCAAATAGCCCAATAAACATTTCTTTAGAGTACGATCAAATCCCAAGAAATTAAACACAAGAGCAAAAATATTATGTGCCCCCTTGGACATCCATAAGTCAAAACTTGCTATTGTAAATATATAATCTCCCAATTTGGGTAAAACATATATTTGTTTCATTTTTCACACCAATTTAGGTAATATTTCATGAGAAAATTATTTTTAAAAAGGAAAGACAACTCGAGGACATAGATGTAAAATTAGACATTTAAACCAAACATTTTTCACAAATTGTAATGACAATTTTCACAATTAAAAGGCCAAGGTCCTACAAAAAATCTTTATGCTATTCATCATCATTTAAAAAAGGGTCTTTGACAAAAAAAAAATTAGATATTGCACTTCCTAAAACATACATTCTTTTTTTAGTTAGTTGTTTTTCAAATGGACCTTTTACCAAAGCATTTACTTCCTTTTCAAAAAAATTAACAATTGTTGCATGATCACAATCCACATGTTTTTTCAAAGCTATTATACCATATGTTTAAAAATATGTTATAAGTTTTTTTCTTTCTTTAGCGTTTGGATTAAGTGCATACACTTGATTGTTGTAACAATAAACACATCTCATGACTTGAAAATACATTGAATCAACTTCTTTATCATCATTTACATAATAAAAAGCCCAACAAATTGCATTCCTATTATGTCATTTCCAATTCTTCTTTTAAGTATGCAATGTTTGAAAGGTTCTTCCATTGCATTGTTTTCATTAGGGTTTGTTATTTCTTCTATTGTATTTTTTTTAATTTGAAAGTTACCATTCATAATTTGATCTTGCATATGCCATTCATTTAAATGAATTTCATTTTCACCATCAATTATCATCACATTTTCATTTTGACTTGTTTCCATTTCTTACAAAAGATTAGATAGGTTGGAATAAAAATTAGGCATAAGTATAAAAATTACCAAAATTAAAGGTTTTAGTTTTGATATCTAATCTATCCAAAAAATAATCAAACAAAAATACAAGCAACTAAAACATTACAAAAAAAATCTACAAGCAATTACAAGCAAACAAAATAAATTAATTACAAGAATTTATAAGATTTACACGATTATTGGAATAAAAGATAAAGGATGTGAAAAAGATGTTTAATGTGAAAATTTTGTGTAAGTATGCTTCTAGTCTTGCACATGAAAAAATACACATTATGTCAAATAGTTATGATTATATTCTAAAAGATGTCTAATTAAAATAAGAATAGAAACTCAAAAGACACATTTGAAATACAATTACAACAACAAAAATTGAAAAAAGTAACAAAAAAATGAAAAAGGGAAAAAAATTCAAAACTAAATACTCCAAACAAAAAAACCAAGAAAAAACTTACCTTGCTATTGAGGAATGTTGGAAGATGTGTGTCATCAAAGAAATTATAATTTTTAAACTTGCACACCTACAAAGAAAAATGCAAGGAAGAGGTACTGGTTTAAAATCCCAAAGAGCACCAACAAGGAGGCTCTTACGAACAACAATAGAACATGTCAAAGGAGTGTTGATGAACATTAAGGGTTAGAGAGGTACCTAAGCACCAACAATAGCAAGGGGGTGTTGAAGAAAACCAACAAAACATAATAATGGGGGTGCCAACCATTCCAATAAAACACAACAAACAAGTGCCAATGAGCACCAATAGAACACAACAAAGATGTGTTAATAAGCACCAACATAACACAACAAGGGGGTAATGATGAGCACCAACATAATGTAACAAAGGGGTGTTAATGAACACCAATAAAATGCATCAAGGGAGTGACAACAAACAACAATAGAGCGCAACAAAGGGGTGATGACAAACACCAACAGAACCCAACAAGGGAATGTTGATGAGTATTGACAAAGCATAGCAAGGGAACGCTAATGAGCACCAACAAGACATAGTAATGGTGCTGACAAACACCAATAAAACACATCAAAGGAATGTTGACGGGTAACAACAAAGCACATAAATGGAGTGCTCACCATTGGTGAACCACAACAAAGCACAATGAGCACCAAAAGAACATACAAGGTTTAAGTGTTGACAAACAACAACATAACACAACAAGGGAATGCCAAAAAGTACCAATAGAACACATCAAGGAACAATGCAATAAGATATGCAAGTAAAATCCAAACAATGAACATTAATCAAACAAAACAAAAAAATAATTATAAGTCTAAAGCACACAAAACACTTTCTTTATTTATAAGGAAAGTGAGGAGAGAAAAAAAGGTTAGGGTTAGGGGTGGCTTTGCCTTTATGGCATTTATAACTTGGAACCCTAATTAAAAAATAATTAAAACCCTACCTCCTACCTACCACTAATTTACTAACTATTAACACCTGACATTTGACCATGTTAAATTTCAATACATTGACAGGGTATCAATTTTAAAAAAAAAAAATGCAAGGGTTTCAAATGAGTGGTTCTTAGCCTAATGAGACCTTCTAAAAGGGTTTCAAGAAAGGTATCACCTTTTTATGAGACCTTGAGGTATTCAAGGTTAGAATCCACTTGAAATCTTGGTCGATTCTCACCTCTTTTTTGAGACTCGCCAACATTGGTATAAAAGTGGTTTTCCATCTAGGTAAGTATGTAAAAAACCACCTAGGTAAGTAGATGCAAGTACATATTTTGCCACCATTGTTAACTATGGAATAAGAAAATAATGAAAAAATGTTTATTGTTTAGACCAACTCCTAAATTCATAAGTGCAAAAATAAGTCATAAAATGTAACATTGATCCTTTTTCTCCCATTAGCAACTTCACTTTGACATCGTGTTAAAAATTGACCATGAAATAATGAGAAAACAAGGACAAGAAAACATAGGTTGATTACAAATTCTCCACCCAACCTTAGGATTGCACAAATTGCAACAAACTTTTATGATGCAACCACAAGCTTTGGACCATATTTTAGGTGAACATCTCATGCAAAACTATTATATGCAATAAAATACTCTGATCATAACTAAGATATTTCATAATGTGACATGGACTTGTGTCTAGTTTTTTTTGCTATGCGAACAAGGATCAAATTAGGGTGGGATGAAAATATGATTTAAAAGATGAAGTGCTATGTGGATTTGGACTAGCAAAAAGTGCCAAAGGAGAAGATAGTTGATCATCATGGAACTTGAAGGGAGCCGCAAGACTTCCACTCCTTTTTTTCTATTTTTGATGTTGTTTGTTGTTTGCAAGTTATGGATTTTGGTTTTGCATTTTTCATTGTTTGGGTGCCACCTAGTGTTGATTGATTGGAGTTTTACATTACATTTGGAGGTTATGCTTTTGGGGAGTGTGGATGTGGAGTATAAGGAGGAACTTCTATGGCAAACAAGCTAAGTTTTGGGTCATGCATTTGTTTTGGTGGAATATAACATTTTTTTGGCTTGATTGTTTTGATGGTTTTTGAAGGATTTTATTTTTAGTTCTTTGTGTGAGGGGTGAATGCTTGAACATATGTAGGACTTATTGGTTGAGAGTTTTGTATCTTTGTTGCACCATAGCTCTCAAAAGGTAATCAGGCTAGATGCATATAATAGGGACCGATTAAAGAAGTTGATGGTGATTTAAAGGGGTTTCAAGATCAACCTTTATGGCATTATCTTGGATGTGCATAATGAAATGTTGGGGGTTCTAGGGGATATTGGGGGACTTGTTTGAATGGAAAGGAGTACCCACATTTGTGGGAGCTTTGAAACCTTTTGCTTGGACAACCTTGAGTTATCAGAAAGAGAGATTGGGCTTTCAATTCCTTTTGTGCAACTTCTTGGGATAGACTTGTGGGAAGGGAATCAAATTTACAATCTATTGAGAGAAAGGGATGGGTATATTGCCATAAAAAGGTCAGTGGGCTCATGAGAGAGAAGTTGGAAGGATTTGATTCCTTATGATTTGTAGATTTTATGATAGGTCTTACAATTGTTGCTACAAGTCATACAGAGGACTGATATGCAATAGTAGTTCCACTATGTTGTTGTGTTGTGAAATCTCATAGTTATTTGTTTGTTTATTTTCTTAATACATTAGGTCTAAATTCCATTTGCCTTCTCTTTTGGTGACAATAATTTCAAACATAGATGCAACCACAAATATCAAAGATGAAAAAATAATTTGGTATGATGTTCATTGGAATCTACTTGCTACCAAACTCAATTAGTCAATCGACTAAACATTTAATATTCCTCCCTACACAATTGCACCACCTTTTATGCCTTGTGATTCTTGATCTTTGCATAATTATTAATTTTTTTCATGAAAGATTATAACTCAAAGTGGAGGTTTTGGGAAAGTTTATTGCCATGGCATTTATTTACTAACTCTGACCATGGCAACTACTTCCCCCATAGCCTAACTATTCTTCTCAACCTCAAAAAAATGTAAGTCAGTAGCCAAAAATAACTAATGAGGTAAGTAACAACCTTGAATATGGCATTGTGTCCTCAACTGGTGGTCAAATGGAAACCACAATAATAATTATAAAAAGATGGATATGTATGTAATTCTCCTGTCAGAGAGTGAAGTGCTGTGTTGTGGGTACACACTCCAATGACATATTTCCAGCATATGATCACAAGGATATGTTCAGGATATGTGCATGTTCTAGGAGATGCTTCTACTATCCTTTGTTGGGGCAAGTCTTCCTCCATTTATCTCAATGAATAGAGGATATGCTGTTGTTGGTGGTTGTCAATTTAACATAATGATTTGACAATAATTTTCTTTGCTCAAATGCCGAATACATTTTTAGCAATTTAAGCATTTGTTTCTTGATTTTTTGTTTTGATATGTACATTTTGATTTTTACAAACTTCATGTCCAAATGGTTAAATACATTCCCTTTTTCTACTATTGTGTTTTTAATCTTTTGGCTTTTGATATGTTTAAAATAATTTTAAAATAGTATGAACATCTTATGCAAATGAAGTTGAAAAGGACATTTTTTTTGGTGTAATCATTTGCAAATTTTTTATGAACATGTCAAACATTTTCAAAACTTTCACATTTAAAGTCAAGATATAAACTTTATGATGTTTTTATTAAGATGTTTTAACATGCCTATCTTTGAGATGAAACTAACTTGGCTCAAATTGCTAGCCAATGATGTGGTTAATTTCCATCATGTGAGCTTGAAGAGATACTTACTCTGTTGGATTTCGCACCTGTACATCCATAGCATGAAGCAATAAGCTGTGAAGTTTACTGTGCAAGCAAGGATCAGTGCATGCTTAGCTACAAATGCAGACTGGCCAGTACATGAAAGGGTAACTTCCGGATTTCAAACATTTGTCCATCTGTTTCCTGACCAGCACTTTGTAAGTGGCTTGGAGATAAATTCTTCATTAAAAACAATGTCACAGGTGGGTCGTTTACTACTGATGTGACCTTGAACCTTCTGCAGCATGCAACACAGGTCAAACTCATCAGCACACGCACATCAGAAACCCGCTTCTTCACAACATTGCCACACAGACATCCCACATGCAAGGCCATGCATGTTGCACACACGAGGCTTGCACACAATGTATTGCTCATATACATACAGAGAAAATTAAAAGGTCCGATTCTGGAGAGTTGTAGAAACAGGCTTTTCTAGCCTGCAAGCA
>Ga0116229_10001432_pt1 | contig 37406 bp, 30 predicted proteins | sample S1TSphgellanicum_3_FD_87313 | JGI IMG/M metagenome (GOLD analysis project Ga0116229, IMG submission 87313) | Host-associated microbial communities from peat moss isolated from Minnesota, USA - S1T2_Fc - Sphagnum magellanicum MG | ecosystem: Host-associated > Plants > Peat moss > Unclassified...
AATATTGTGGTTGGTTTTGGAAATTGAAACACCAAAATCCAATTAACACTCATTGGAATTTGGATTGCCTATTATTGATTTTATTAATTAGATGTGGGTACATTTCATATTAATTCTTAAAAAATCTAAACTTTGAAACAATCATGAGCAAAATAAAAGTTCAAATGAATTTTAAAATATCTATATACATGAAGGAAGGTTGTTTGTTTGTTTTGTTCCAATGGTTCATGAAACATACCATTTTGGGCTACTTGCAATGTGCTGTTGTACTTCCTTTGTCGCTTGTTTTGGCATTTCAATCAGAACCACTATTGTTATTGATAATGATGACCCATCACCGTTCTATCCATCATGTAGTCATGGAATCAAACATCACACAAATCAGCTATGAGCATTACATTTCATATGTAGAGAATCATGTATAAAATCAAAGGGTTTTTTTAATCTATGTTGTTTCAGTCTTGTTTTTATTTCTAAAAGTTTCTGTCATCTATCTAATGAGCACAATAGTAGCTATTCAAATTTGTTGCAATCCTTTTGTAAGCTTTTGGATAGGCTACTTGTACAACAAACAAGCTCCAGAATGTTGAAATCTCATCCTTTGTCAAAGAAATGTTGCTCCTTTTCATCACTACACCATTAAAGAAAACACAAATAAATCCCACCACCTATTGTACTTATGGTAGCAAGAAAAAATGAACCCAAACCTTCCCTTATTGTAATTATGGCAACAAGAAAAAAAAAAATGAACCCACCCTGACCATCTATTGTACTTATGGCAACACCAAAAAACAAATAGCTGTTGAATTCCTTTTATTGTCGATGTAATTAATGATTGTCACAATAATTCAAGGGATGTGAAAGGAAGGAAGCAAGGAAAAAAAATTATTATGAAGGTGCTTGTGGCCACATGGCACTCTGAAATTTCAAATTGCATTTTGAGCCTTTAGGCCTACCTACACTAAAATATTTTCCATTTAGCATCTCCAAGGTAACAATGTGCCAACTATTCCCTTCAACACAATCAAAATGAGTTCTAAGTAGAGTTGTGTGTGTAAGTAAATGGTCATGTAATCTATTGTGTGTAAGCATGTACATGTATATCAATTACATTTTTACACTTAATATACTTTGCATTGTGGTCAACTACATTGACACTTACACAATCATAATGTTTATATTTTGAAATACACTTGCATGATCATGTGTAGATTTTCTTTGGGCATGTAAGGCCATGTAAGTGTAAATTATTGTGCAAGACCTTCAATTTTAAGAATCATAATCTTCAATGATAATGAAGGTGTAATACCCTTATTTTATTAGAAGCATTAATTTCTTGTGGGAGAATGAATGGAAAAATTATACCTTTTGCATATGCATATTGTATTTTTTTCTTTGTTTTCTTTTCACAAAATTCAAAATGATAACTATGGAGATGGAGTTGGTTCGTTGTGCATTATCGTGTTGGCACTTACAACTATCATTGTCCACACACGTATAAAATAAATGATACAAGACATTTTAAATGACACATCGAATCCAAACCACCCTCCTATTGTTTGTTTGTAAAACTTTTCTTGTGTTTGTTTTCTATGTGTTTTTGGAAGTATTATCCAAGTTGATGTTTGTTTTTGCAAGAGTGTTTGTACTTGGATTTATGTATGTTGCAAGTGAATAGTATTTTGAATTCAAAAAATTGAATTGAGTCACCTCACTCAAGATTTTATGTCTCATCCAAAAACCTAAATAATTAAAATTGCATTCACACTAGGAATGATTCAAAGTTAACTTACCCTAGTTTATTGTAATTAGGACATAATTGCTTAAAACATAATACAACTCTTGACAAGTTTTTTAAAAAGCGGGGGGGGGGGAACAAATGGTAAGAGGAAAGAAAAGGGAGGTAATTAGGTAGGCACACAAGAAGAAGTTAGGTAGGTAGGAATGATGTCTTGTAGATCCCTTTCATTATGGTCTTGCAAATAGGTTGTTACAAGTTACCCCCATGAAGTTGTTCCCCCTCTCAGGTTTTTAGCAAGAGTAAGTGGTAACATCATGGTCATCTTGGAACTCTTGGTGTTGTTACGAGCTTCAACAATGACCCATTTCAAATAATATTTTCATCCCCCTTGTCATTTTGCACTTCCCTTTCTTTTGGTTTTTGGTAGTTTTTTTTTGTTGTAATTTTGCATAACATGGTCTAGGGTGAATTCCCTCCATGTTGCTACCTTTCATCCACATTTTTCTGGAAGTGACAATGGTGGTGGCATTATGGGCATTTTGCAATTCTTGATGTTTTAGGTGAGTTCCATCCCCATGTCATCTTGCACATGCCTTCGTTGTGATCTTACATAACAATAATTTTGTTGTTCTAAAAATCACAATTGTTAATGATAATGAGAGATTCAATATTTCATTTTTTCTACAAATTACCAAGTGTTTCATTTAACCATGAAAATGGGAGAATGTGAAGTTAGAGGTGTTTTGCATGAAGTCTTCCATGTTTTTGGTCTCGTTAAGAACCTCTTCTCAATTAGTAAGGCTACAACTCAAGGTCGAAAAGTAGAATTCTAGTAAGAAGAATGCAACATAAAAAATAATGTTGGAGAAATTTTTGCAAAAGTAGTAAAGGAAAATAAGCTCTATAGATTATTATGTTCGCATGTATTGACTCATGGTAGTGTTCAAGTAGCTTGAAAAGAAGAGAACTTGAAAGTTTGGCATGAAATATTCAACTATGTAAAAGAATAAAATTTAAGGTTCCTTGTACAAAAAAATATAGTCACTCACATGGATATTAAGACTAATCAACAACTTGATTTTTGCATAGGTTTTGCTAATGGCAAGCGATGCAAGAATTCCTTCCAAAAGGGAGACCCAAAAAAAAAAAGCTCAAAACTCCTTTGGACATGGTGTACACATACTTGTGTGGCCCAATGAAAATGACATCAATGGGATGAGCTTGACTCTTCATGACTTTCACAAATGACAACACCAAGATAGTGTAGACCCACTTTCTAAAACAAACATTAGAAGCTTTGGTATCATTCAAGGAGTTCCAAGCTATGGTGGAGACTAGTTTGGGGAAAAAAATCAAGTCCATTTGGAGTGACAATGACATTGAGTTTAATGTGTGCTAAAGATCAATAAAATTATCCGTTTCTTTGAAATTAATGTATAGTGCCAAACAAAACACAAGTGTGCGTTTAATAGTGGACTGCATACTCGGTAATAGATTTGATAAGCAAGTTTTGATCCATTTCCAATTCTCTGTAATCTTTGTGTTACTACAATTTTTTGCATGATAGATAAAGTCTTATGTAAGTCAACAAGGAGATGCAATATCCTCATTATTATGCAAACATAATGTTCAATGACAATGGGAGGTGCAATACTATTTTAGTAATTATTTATTTTTTGTGGGACAATGAACACAATACCTTTTACATGTGCATACATTTATCTTTTTGTGCTTTCTCTCCATTGAATGCATGAAAGTTTGATTTTGGTTTACACATGATGTATATTATTATGATGGACGTGAAAGAAAACATTTAAATTTTTTGTTTTGATTTTATGTGTAGGGCTCTAGCAAGTTGGCAAGAGTATTTAGACTTGAAAGCTTTAAGCCCATCTGAAATGAAAAATACAAGCTTAATTTATTAAATGAAGAACTAACATTTTTAGATTTAGAGGCATCCAAGCTACTTTGTCCACATGTGCTAGTATAAACATTAAAACCTTTGCCACTTAGGAATATTGATTGGTAGAATCTTCATGATGGCTTATGACATTATCTAGACCTTGGGTTATGTGGTAAGGGGGCATTGTTAAAAATGTAATAAAAAACTTTTTAAAATTGAAACTACCTTTATGATGGCATAATTTCACAAGCACTTTGCATTGTGAATGTTCAATAAGCTAGACCAAAAAAAAGAGAAACCAAAGACAAAATTATCACAAATATTTTTAAAATATTTTTTGACAATATTGATTATCCCAAGAATGCATTCATACTTTGTCTTTCGTCAAATTTGGCTACAAGTCAAATAGAGAAATAAAAAATATAAGAATCTTATGATTACATGTTGACTAACCAGTAGAACCTATTAGTTAAATGTGATGATTTCAAAAAGAAGAAAGTTAGAAATATGCCCAAATCCTCCAAAAATTGTGGTAAGTTCATAACTTCTTCAAGAGGTGGTGATTTTTTTTGAATTAAAAAAAAAAAATTCCCTTGACCATGTTGCTTGAGACTTTTTCCTATAGTGAAATGATGAATTTTCATGACAAAAAAAAGAAAAAAAAATCATTGGTCAATTCATTTTATCTTTTTAAACATTATTTACTTGAATTTTTTTTATTATACCATGTTTATTGATTACTATCAAAATCTTGGGATATTTAGATTGAGACACGTAAATGTCTTTTTTCTGAAAAATTTAATAAATTCAGCAAGACTTGTCAATTATCAGTCATGTATAAACATTGTATGCATTGAACCACACTTTATTGCGTTTGTAGGGTCAAACACTACATGATCAAGTGTTAAACTTTGTGCATGATGTATTATTATTCATGAAATAGCTAAATGAAATAGGGAATTAAATCTTTGTTATGGTATGCAAAGGATTACTACCTATTCGTATTTCAACAAATTTTGTTTTAATTGATGTCCATGTTTTATTAAGCTTAGGAAATTGTTTGTTATAATGACAAATGATTTTTTATGAGCATTTCGTGTTCAAAAATCATCGATTTGAAAACTCAAAACTAGGGATTTTCTTGACTCAGTAATGAGATGTCTAATTACATAGTGTGTCATTTATAATTTTATGATCTTTAAGTTGTTGCAATTCAAACTCTCTTAACATGTTATCAATTTTGTTGGTGGTTGGTGAGTGTTTTCAGCCCAAAGTTGCATGAAATTTCCAAAAGGAAGATGCACGGACTAAAAGAGGAATACATTCATGTTGTTGTGATGCGAGCTTTTATTCTTCTTCTTGGTGCTTCTTATCTTTGCTTGGAGAAGGATTGTGCGCAAATGGGCTAGCAAATGAGCAATGTTGGAGATTGCACATGACATGTTGCAGTCGTATTGGAGTTTGATCTATACCTCTTTGTTGTGTTCTTTTGTAGTAAAATTTTGGTTCTTCTCTTACTTTGTACCATCTCTGTTTTTGGCAGCCTATTAAAAACATCACCAAACTTTGGTTCAAGTATGATGAGGACTCTGTACAATCAATGCCAAGCTAGACAGCAAGAAGTTTGCATTTGCATTTCCAATCGATTGTGTAACAAACACTTCGCCAAATTCCTTGCATCTGTATATGTGCACTCTTTGCATGATTTGGATGAGTATTTACGATAGGAGCCTCTTGGTGTAATTCAAGCAAGACTTCTGTTTCTTGAATAAATAGCCAGTTCCTCTGACTTGGTCAATAATTCATCACAAGGGCCTGATGATGTTTGAAGTCCTGATCAATTGGTGTTTTTTGCAGCAAATCATACATGGGAAACCAGTGGTTTATCATTCATGTATGAAGATGGAACAGTCTAGTGATTGCCAGGCAACAATGCTTGATTAGTTTCTTCATGATTTTCAGAGTAAAAAGATGGTGGGTTTTGGGGACATTATACAATTGCCATACATGGGAAACCTGTTCATGAACTGCAGGTTTTATTGGTCTAGTGTGGAGGTGGGGATGATAATTGTGTTCTACAATGATCCTGAAGTGACAAAGACGTGAGTTTTGGCTCTTCCTTGCACACTGTTCCGGCCTGCCATCTGATCTGAGAAAGCCAGTCAAGTCAAATCAGCTATTTGGATTTGTAGCATGAGTAGGTCTGGATCATTGTCCTTGGCTCAGAGGTGTACAGCGTACACCATTTCAGGGACTTGCAGATGTGTTCAGGTGAATCCATGACTGATGTTCTTTCATAAAAACAAAACACAGTGAAGTCCAACGCAATGATAGATTATATGCAGTCAGTAAATGAGGAGATAATGTGCATTTGGATTTGGACCATGGTCTCAAACAGAGAACAAAATGGAGGAAGCAGTGCAGCTTGCAAGGATGTCAGAAGGATGATCATAATTCTCGGAATCACTGGGAGTTGCTGCATTTCACCATCTTTGACTCTGAAATTTCACATGTAAGATGTGTGAGTTGCCTTGTGGATGGATTCTGTGTGTCCACTTGGAGAATTTCCATCAAGATTCCTAGCTATGGCAAGCAATAGACTGTACAGCAGCATTTACAGGTACCTCCCTTTCCTGCACATGTATTTCCACTTTTGACTGGTTGTAATTTCCGCACCCAGAGAGCTCCACACAACAACTTTGTTGACATGGTTAATGTCTTGCTGTATTTGCAGTCCCTGAGTAATTTGGCAGAGGTAGAAGATCTTTCTCATGGTTCTTGAGCATGACCTCCTTGCTGCATCTTGATTCAGGCCCTAGACAGACTCTTGAGGCCTATCTGATTCCCCAGCCAACACTTCATGATACAGGCAACTCTTTGTACAGATTCCTTTGCAACAATGTAGTAGTACTAGCGGGTTGTTGCATTGATATGTAGATCTCTGGCAAAGTGTGCACTCCTATAATATGGTATTGTGGGGGCTCCTTTGCTGTCTATTCAGAGAGATGCCAAGTATGTCACCACTATTATGAGTGCTGCAGAATGAAGCCTTGAAGTCTGAAAGCAGAGCAAACCTTGCATGGTATATACAATCCCAATACCTGTATGAAAGCATCAAGGATCCATCTTTTACATGTGTATGGAATGTGAATAGAAAGTATTGCAAAGGAGGAGACCATTAACCACATGATTTTCTGTTTGCATTTCTTGCCTCTCTCCTTCTCTCTCTCTCTCTCTCTCTCTCTCTCTCTCTCACACACACACACACACACACACACACACACACATTCTTGAGTAGAATTGAGCATGATGAACAGGAGGAGGGGAGTTGAACACAAAGAAATGAAACAAATCTCATGCACAGACATGCACGCAATTGTTTGTGAGCATTTTCTTCATTTGAATGAACATCTCAAGCACAAAACATTCTTAAACACAACCATCTTGAGCATGAACAATCTTGAGCACAACCATTTCGATTCTTAAGAGTTCAAATGGTCTAAGAATCAGCTTTCAAGTGAACAATCTCACAGTATTCTTCAAATGGTGATGATACACTTTCATTGGAAGTTTTCTTTTCAAGAAGCTCTGTACTTTTGGGAGATAATGTGGGCACTGGAATATGTGCCTCTAATCATTTCCTCTAAGCAAGATGTGCACAACAATAACAACACAGAGGGGAGCTGGATCTTCAGGCACGAGTAGAAAGGTAGAGGCAAATTTGATGCTCAGAACCTAAAATACAGTGTTGTCAAGAATGTGCCTGGAGGAACAGCACAATTTGCACTCGACAGTGCTGCTGCTAATTTTGAAATGAAGTGCAAACCACTCTTGAAACAAACAAAAGGTCTTGATGAACTTCTGAAGCTGCTCAATGAAGTCATGCTCACAAACTCGATGCAAAGGAGGCTGCGGTGAAGGGAAAACTTGCACTTCATGCTTCTTGTAGCAAAGGAGATGCAGGTGGAGGTTTCAGGTTTCCATTGGAACCCACTTCTGTGGCAAGACACTGAGTGTGGAGGAAAGAAATGTTTTTCTTTGTTTGATAGCTGGATTGGGTGAATTGGGTAGTTGCAGCACACTGGAACACCAGAATTTGTGTTGATGCTGCAGCATTTGTGAAGGGTTCAAATACTTTTCTACTATGGGGAGCCATGAATCTAGGCAAGGTTATGCAAAAAAATTGTGAAATGGGCAGGGAAGCTAACGAAATTTTCTTTGTGAAATTTGTATCGTACAAGTGCACTTCACTTGGATAGTTTGAAAAAGGAAACTTGCCTTTCACATGTGAAGGGTCCCACGTTTTTTTTGCCGTTCACTAGAAGGGCCAAAAACCATTGAAGGGCAGTGAAGGCTTCAAATTCAACGCTTGCCCGAGAGTGCTTTCGCTTGCTGAATCAGAGAGTCTAAATATAGGACCTTTGTGGTAGGGATTCTTCCTTCAGCACTGCTCCTCACAGTTGCCAGGGTGCATAGCAAGCTCAATAATAGCTACGTACCAAGGGTTGCTATCCGGCGAGAAGAAGACGATTCACTGGTGAGCGTCACTATCCATCCTTGAGCACGAGAGAAAGTTTGAATTCCCTGTTACATCGGAAGAAGAATCAACAATTTCTTGACTCAAAATAGTGAGAGACGATCAGAGACCCTTGCGCTTTCTGGTCTCGAACTCATAGTTTTTAGGGTATATCAAAGCAGTTTCTCCGATTCAGTTAGCCTGATGACTGACTACATGCATCCAAAAATAAAGTTGAAGAACTCCAAAAGGCAGCAGTACTCTCTATGTTCAAGATGAAATCTCGTGAGGTAGTCTAGTAGTACTGCGTCAGATACCAAATTCCTTCCTTGATTTTCTTGTTTCAAAGAGTAGTGTTGGAATGAGTGTGGCCATACATGTGCATACATGTGCTTCATGTGGAATTCTAAGCATTGTTTTTAGACTTGTTGAACTCTGTCATGTGTATTATATGGGTGAGAAGATCTTTGGTTAACATGTTATCGATTCTCTGGGTGGTTGGCAAGCAGTTTTGCAACCCAAAGGCACATGCAATGTCCATAAGGAAGACGCACAGACAAACACACGTACACTCATGCTGTGATACAACCTGGAAGACACACGGACTGAAACAGACATGCACTCATGCTGTGATACAATTTGTTACTCCTCTTCTTGCTCCTTATGATGTTGCTTGGGAAAAGGATTGTGAGCTCAACAGGCTAGCAGGTGAGCGCCAGTGAAGATTGTACATAGGTATTGACATGTTGCAGTAAGTTGTAGTGGAATTTCATCTTATTGCTCTTTGTTTGTTCTTATGTAGTAAATGTTTTGTTGTTCTCTTACTTTGCACCATCTCTGCTGGTTTTGGCAGAAGCCAAAAATCATCACCAAACTTGGTTCTGGTATAATGAGGACTCTGTACAATGAATGCCAAGCACTGGCAAGGACTTTGGCTTTGCAATGTGAAAGCGTTGTGTTTAACACACACTTATGCAAATTCCTTACATCCACATATGTGCGTGTTTTAGACGACTTGGATGAGTATTTACAAAAGGAACCTCTAGATATCGTCAGTGCAAGACGTTTGTTTCTGGAAGAAGCAGCAGGTTCTTATGGTTTGCATAATTATTCACCGCAAGGGCTTGGTGATGTAGGATCCTTGATCATGGAAGAAAATATTCCTGTTGAGCCAGCAAATTATTCAGAGCAGGAGGTTACAGAAACAGGTTTTTGCAGGTGCGACACTGTGATTGATGCAAGAACCTATTGTTTGTGCGAGACAGCTTTGCAAGAATTGAGACGTGTTATGCTGAATGGCAAGAGGCTAGTGACGAGCTGGAAGGATAAGGATTGGTGGAGATCAGTGATCAACTCATCTGATTCTTTGTCAGTTCATATGAGGGTCATCCTCCACTTGAAAGAGTTTCTCAATTGCATCAAGGTGTTGAAGATTGCAATTGCAGAGGCTCGTTGTGATGCCACATTTGTTCTCTCAACAAATATTGAGGACTATGACATCTGGATGTCAAATGGGGAATGGAACATTGCAACTGTGGAGGCTCAACACAGTGGCACATTTGAGGATGACTTCTTGATGTCAAGTGTTGATAAAGCAGCTACAGAGGACATCGTGAGCTTGTTATCACATTTAGAGGAAGGGCAACACAAATTTTCAACATGCAAGCTTGCAAATTGCTTGCAAGAAAAATTTAAGGGTGGACTACACTCAATAGATTTTCACGATGTGGAGATTTCTATCAAGGAGTTTCTTGGAGGTGGATCATATGGAACAGTGTTCAAGTGCGAGTTCCTTGGAGTGAGGGCAGCTGCCAAGATTTTTAACCTTCTGCATGCAAGTAGGAGGGAAATTGAGAATGAAGTGAACTTGTTTGCAACGTTGCAACACCCAAATGTGGTACAATTCATAGGGTATGCAGTCAGTGGAGATCAACATGTACTTGTTTCAGAACTCATGGACATGGACTTACAACATTACTTGCAGAAGAGTGCAGAGAAGAAGGGAGGATACCCTCTTCCATTGCTTATCGTTATTGACATAATGGGACAGATAGCGGAAGCAATGAATTACTTGCATCAGAATGGCGTGATACACCGGGATTTGAAGTCCAGTAATGTTCTAATTAATGTTGAGGAGAGTGATACATTGTCCTCTTCAGTACATGTTAAGCTCACTGATTTTGGCCAATCAAAGCTGAAGGATAGCTCCAAGTTTACCACAAAGCAGATGGGTACAACTCCATGGAGAGCACCTGAGGTATTTGAAGATAACAAGAACACAGAGTACACAAAGGCTGCAGATGTGTACAGTTTTGCAATGGTATTCTTTGAGGTCCTCACTGGGAAGTGTCCATTTGATGACCAACAACGACTCGAAATTCATGAGACCATTCTTTGTGGGATGCGGCCTTGGTTACCATCCAAGGCATACTGTCCAGTGCATTTGTCCACCTTCATAGACAGGTGTTGGGCCACAGCAGCTGAAGATCGTCCTCAGTTTTCTGAAATCTGCCAAATGTTGGTGTATTGTAAGGGTACACTTCTGAGGCATTCATATCCATGCCCTCTAAAACACATTAATGAGTACGATGCCAAGCAATTGTTGGCTTCATTGGGTTTGAAGAGGTGTGTTCAAGAGGGTGTGTCAGAGAATCTTCCAATGGAAGTGTATAGTATCATAGTATCTGATGCATGCAAAGATCAAAAGCACATGGAGCACATGAAGGGCATTGTTTGGATCAGGGAGCAAGTGAAAGTGGGTAAGTACTTTGCTGATTGGAACAATCAATGGCAAGACCTTGAAATGGCAGTCAAATTGTTTAGCACTGCAGCCAAATCTGGTAATCCTGAGGCACTCTGTAGACTTGGACTGTGTTTTGAGTGTGGACTTGGCACAACACAGAATATTGAGAAGGCGGTGGAGGTCTATAAAAAGGCTACAGACCATGGGTATGCTTGTGCATATGTGGGGCTAGGATGCTGCTGTGCTCTTACTGATGCACCTCAAAATGCCACCAAGATGTTGGAGAAGGCTTACAAAAAACAGAACAAAGTTGGCAAACCTCTCCCTTGTATAGCAGAGATGTTACACTGCCTTTCAAAGCTTCAAAATAGTACTGCAGCTTGGGCAAATGAGGGGTGCAGGAAACTTGCACAGAGATACCTTCTCATTGAATCCTTCCCTGCTGGAAGAAAACTCATAGCTGATGCATACATTTCACCTTTCTCCAAGTTTGTGGCTGATTTTGTGGGCCCTTCTTGAAGCCAAGTTCCTCCTCTAAGGCCTCCACCCTAGATCTAACCTCATTAGGCTTCTGGCATAGACACTAGCCTTGTAAATTACACAATTTGGACTGAATGGAGATTTGTTATGGGCATACCTCAAAGAATGAGCCTCAAAAAAGTGAGGTTTTGAAGAGAGAGTTGGAAAGAGGTTTCCTTGGACAGACCTTTAAAGATCCCTTGAGAAACTTTGGAGGCATGAGGGTTTTCAGGATTAGTTGAGTGGGATTTATAGATTTGGGTTTTGTTTTACTTTTAAGTAAACCCATTAACCCCATTAGCTCCCTTAGCCTAGTTAGAGGTAAGCTGAGCCTTGTTCTGCAAGATATTCCAGAGGAACATTTGATGGCCTCATGAAGGACTTGCAAAATCACAACTGGTCAATGTCTTGTCATTTGTGCTTGACTGAGTTTTTTTTTCTATTAAACAATATTCAGGAATTTGTTCCAATAGTTAAGTGACAAAGATGTGAGTTTGGCCCTTCCTTGCACACTGTTACGGCCTGCTTTCTGATCTCTTAAAGCCAATCAAATCAAATCTACTATTGAGATTTTTGGTGTGGGCTTGTATGTCTCTGGATCATTGTCCTTGGTCTGGAGGTGTACACCAATTTGGGGATGTTCCTTCATAATTACAAAACACAGTGAAGTCAATCATGAGGATCAATTGTATGCTTCAATCTTGGCTATGCAGTCAGCAAATGAGGACAAGGTGGACTGAGTAATCTGGCAGAGTTAGTTCTTTTTTTTTCATGGTTCTTGACCATGACCTCCTTGCTGCACCTTGATTCAGGCCCTAGACAGACTCTTGAGATCTATCGGTCTGTTTCCCCTGCCAACAACACTTCATGATAGGTACACACAATTCCTTTGTACAGATTCCTTTGCAATAAGGTAGTAGTAGCAACATATTATTGTTGCATTGATTGATACACAGATCTCTGGCAACATGTGTGCACACTCTCATGTAATGTGGTATTGTGGGTGCTCCTCTGCTGTCCTGTCTGTTCAGAGACATGCAAAGCACATGGCTTGCAGATTCAGGTTGTAAGGTGTTGCATATTGTAAAGGTGCTACAGTGGTTGTAAGGCGCCACAGATTGAGCCCTTGAAGTCTGAAAGCAGCGCTCCAATGAGCAACCTTGGAAGGTTGCATACATGAGAATGCAGATATATTCTCATGGTTTCAACCCTACTGTCACCAAGGCATAAATCCAAGCCTGCAGACTCTTCAATATCTGTGATGTAGATGAAGATGGATTTGTCATGTTTTGTTGAAAACCCAATACATATAATCTCAAAGAAATTGGAGCATCAGGGATCCAATCTGCAGATGTGTGTGGAGTGTGAATAGAAAGAATTTATTGCAAAGGAGGAGGAGGAGGAGGATTCAACATTATGATTTTCTGTTTTGCATTTCCTGCCTTTCTCTCTCTCTCTCTCACACACACACACACACACACATTTTGATGAGTAGAAGTGAGCATGATGAGAGCAGGAGGAGAAGTGAAGACAAAGAAATGAAAAACAAATGTCAGACAGACATACACATACACAATTGTTTGTGAGCATTTTCTTCATTTGCATGAGCATCTCCTTGAGCAATGAAACATCTGGAGCATGAAGATATTGTTGAGCACGACCATTCGGATTCTTCAAGAATTCTTGAAGAATGGTGTAAAAGAAACAATCTCTCAGTAGTAGTATTCTTGGCAGCAGATTTATAGAAAACTCTCATGTGTGGTGGATTGTCCCTGGGTGATCATATACAAAGTCATACATAGGTATCTTCTGTCCACCACGGAAGAAGAAAGGGGTCCCACCAAGAGAAGAATCCCCTGTCTTTTCAAGAATGATGCAAAAGATCTCTCTCTCTCTCTCTCTCTCTCTCTCTCTTCTTTGGGTACCTGATTCGAATGTACCAGGAAGAATTTTACAGTGGGTGTGACAGAAAGTGCAGATTTGGGTGAAGAAGGAAAGAAGATTTGGGTCCGAGGAGCTGAGGAAAAAAGGACGGGATATTCTTCGCCGGCAGGAGGGCAGGGAGTAAGGACGAGAGCACAAGAGCAAAATCCCGAGGAATTGTACCAGTTGTAGGGGCAACACGCCACGTCTTGTCATCACGCTGGCGCCTTGGGATTGGACGGCCGCTGTAGTGTTTCTCGCATACCATTAGCATCATTCCTCAATCCCTTCTCCAATTGTCTGGACCCACCCGGCGGGCTGGCGGACGCCAAATGAGCTTTGTGATTACGATGATAGCTACTTGTTAGTTCAGTGTGTATATGAAAGCCCCAAAGAGAGAGCGGAGTTGGTAGTTTTTTGTTGCTCAGATTTTCTGGATCTTCTTCTTCTTCGGCTGCTTTTGTCGTGATTTCGTTGCGACGTCGTTCGTGACATCTATGTGCATCAGCAGCAGCGTCGTTGTGGGAAATTTAGGGTTGATCGGGGAGGACAAATGCAGAGGGATGATGGCAAAGGAAAGCACTCCCACAATGACGACGACGACAACGCCGCATTTTTGCAGTAGAAGATTGTTGTTGGGTTTCGTGGTTTTGGGGATTTTCTATGGCTTGATTATCGTGGATGCTGCGACGACGACGACATCGGTGGAGAATAAGGGGAAGCCCATATCGCGCATTTCCTTTGGTTCTTGCTCAAATCAGACTGCTCCCCAAGTAAGAAACAAACAAAATTCCTTTGTTTGTTTGTTTGTTTCTTTCTGTTGTGCAAGAATTTGGCAGAGTTTCAAGACTTGTAAGAAAACTGTGTCTGTTGTGCAATCAAATTCCATTGCAGAGTTTCAAGAGTTGCAAGAAAACTGTTCCTGGGATTCAAGAGTTGTTCTCTGGATTTATCCAGAGTCTATGGTTTCAAGCTGTCAAAATAATTATTATTTCAATGCCTTTTCAAAAACAATGTGAAAATGCACAATAACATGGGCCTTGTCATGTCCATGTTATATATGTAAAATCAAAATTTGAGATTGACACAAATAGTGATGGACTATTGGAAACCATATGGGAACATATGAGGCAAATAAAAAGAGGGGGAGGGGGAGGGGATATATTATTAAATTGATAAACCTCCATCTCCTTTACCACTATTCTTACCTCTTTCTCACATTTTCAAAGTGAAGCTTGAATTAAAATTTTAAGATCTATTTAACTATTAGAGTGCAATCCATAAAACCAGAGCTTTTTCCCCAGCCACAGGGTTCTAGTAAGTGCTGCAGAGTTTTGGAGGATTGCATTATTCAATGGTTGTATGTACATATGTATGTATGTGTTTTTTGGGGTTGAAGAACTGAGTGGGAAAGATACGCAGATTTTGTCTGCAAAAGGTGCACATGATGGATGAGCTTTGTGTTCTTTTTTTTTGTTGTCATTTTGTTGTTCTTGTTGTTGACACGGGAAATGCAATGGTTTTGGTTATGTGGATTTTATATGCAGCCGATTTGGGATGCAGTCTTGAGGTTTGATCCAGATCTTTTTATATGGCTTGGTGACAACATCTATGCCGATTCCAAGAAGCCCCGCAAATTCACAGGGAAGGGGAGAAATTCAGGTCCATGGAAGAACACTCCTCGCTTCTTCCAAGTCACGGCTGCAGAAATGGAACATCAGTATCAACTCATGAAAAATGTATCTGGCTATGCGAAGTTGCGAGAACAAACTGAGGTGTGCAGTCCCAAAAAAGATTCAAAACACTTGGGTAGCAGTAGCAGCAGTGGTTTGTTTTCCTTTTCTTGTTTTGTGACTGTGAAAGGAGTTCAGGGCTGCCAATGCAGTTGCGGGTTTTCTTTTTGTAGGTGATTGGAACATGGGATGATCATGATTTTGGGTTGAATGATGCGGGCAAGGAGTTGGAGGGGAAGCAAACCAGCCAGAAACTCATGTTGGATTTCCTCGATGAACCCCTTGACAGCCCAAGGTACATAATCAGATATCAAGCCTTACCTGAGATTGAACTCAGAATCTTGCATTTCTCGTACAGGATGCATTTGAGAAGTGTGATGGCTGTGTGCACTGGTTACATCTGTGTCTCATGTTGGAATATGGTAACTGAGTATTGGAAAGTCAGGTGTCTGTAGGCGGAGGCAAGAGGGAGTATATACATCCTACACTTATGGACCTGCTGGGAAGCAGATCAAGGTAACTTGCATTTGTTTGGGAGGTTGTGGGCTGTGGAGTAGTCTGTCCTTTGAGTGTAGACAGTAGTTCACAGATGACAGTCACATTGCACCCTACTCTATCTTTTTTTGCTTTTGCAAGCAAGTGGTGCATGCCCATTTAGCAGTTAGTAGTTTGGCAAATATCATGGTTGGAGAAATTGTATCATTGTGAAATTTTGCAGCAGGACAAACGTCCAGTGAACAATCATGGACAAGTAGTAGGTTTGGAGGATCTGAAGATGTAAAAGGTTTGGTCTTGCAAGTTGTGATAATAATAATAATAATAATAATAACCATGGCAAGCTTCACAGAGGAATCCTAAAGCAAGCCTTCAATAGGTCATTCTCTTGGACACCAGGTATCACAGGGACCCAATTGGCCGCGATGGGACCATGTTGGGTGATGCACAGTGGCAGTGGTTTGAAAATGAGTTGCGAAACAGCAGTGCCCAGATCCACATCATTGGTTCATCAATTCAGGTACAGTCCCATGATTTCTCATGAGGTCGCTCTGCTGATCTGGTCAAGGCTGCAAACACAGATGAGAATGCAACATGCCTTATTTGCAGCTGACAATGCCCACTTATCCAGTTAGCCTTGTTGTCACATATCCTCTAAAATCAAAACATGGAGTTTAATGAAGGAGTAAGGTAGCAACCCTAAACTTTGTCTTTCTGGACACAGGTCGTGGCCAACTTCTCTGCAATGAGCCAGCCTTTCTTCAGTGTGGAATCATGGAGCCTTTTTCCCAAGGAGCGAATGAAGCTTTATGACCTTCTTCAGGAGACTAATGTGTGTGCTCTTCACTCATGGTCTTTGATCTTTATTGTGAAATTCTACTGCATCCCTTATTTGTCACAAGCAGAGTTAAGAGTAACCAGGAGCTTTTCTCTTATCATTGTTCTGAATGTTTTGAGAGAATCACTGATCAAAGAGATCTGTACCTGGACTTTCACAACTATGCGGATGCAGGTGAGTGGGGTCATGTTCATAAGTGGAGATGTGCATTTCTGTGAGATTGCACGCTATGATTGTGGACTGTCATACCCTCTTTATGATTTCACCTCAAGTGGGATCACTCAGGGTGTGGAGGAACTTGCTCCTCCACCTTTATCCTATATCTTGGCTTTTGCTGCATTGATAACACCCAACACACTGCGTGTATACAACCCTCGCTGTCGGTATCACTCCTGCGTTTATGGTATATGCCATTTCTTTCTTCATCAGTTCTCTTCCTTCTTGTTGAGCATCATGGATTGCATGTTAAAAGTGAATAAAAATCCTTTTTCTGCAAATTTGTTTTCCCATTTGTCATTTGGGGAAATTTTTTCTTTCCTGTGTTGCTTTCATAGGAAGTTGGACAAGGGAGATTTTGACTTTCCACGTCAATATTTTTTGCAATGTATGATGGATACATTTGTACTCCTGTTGCAATATATGCAGGAAAGCAGAACTTTGGAGGACTCGAGATCAATTGGGATGCTGATCCTGTTGCTATCAATGTCGACATTAGAGATGTGCATGGAGTACCTGTACTAGGAACCTCTTTCACTTTAAATGAATTGCAACCTGGATATCAAAGGGTACAGCCCCCCCAACATGGGCAGGTGCAACGACACTGCACTTTGGAAATTGAGCTGCCATGGCACCAGCGCTATTTGCTGGCAATTCTTTTCTTTGGCACACTCAGTGGTAATACTTCGCTTGCTTTTTCAATCCTATGCAAAGTCTTCCACAAAGGTTTGCAGGTATTTCAGAACAAGGGTTCTTCTTTTGAGACCATTTATTCAATTTCTATATTGTAGACTACTACCTGTTGTTACACCTTGCACAATTCTGCTTCCAGTGGCTGCTAGAATTAGTTTCTTTTGCGGTTGTTAAAGTCACGACTGAATATTGGGTGTTGTTATTTCTTGGTGCAGTTTGTGCAGGATTGATATCGATATACCTTGTAAATGGAATAATTTCTGTCATCAAAAGAAGGTCGACACAAAAACCAAAGCCTGATTAGTGCTAGTTCCTGACCAACATGCCAGGTTCCTTAGTTGATTCCATTGTTAAGTGAGTTGTTTACATCACCCTTTGGAGCACACATTTATTGATATGACTCTATTGTACCTCTTATTGAGAGACCATGCATTTCTTCAAAAGCATGTAAATATGATGATGACTACCTGGCTGCAATAGGCCTTTTTTTCTATCTAATTCATCGGATTGACTGCTTGTTCTCTCACTTTGCATTGAATGAAATTCTTCGAGGCAACCCTCTCTCCTCTTTGAGATTGTGGAAATGTAACCTCATGTACAAGCAAAATTAGAAGAATGAATTGCAAGCTTGAATGTATGGCAATTTGATGTGTGCAAAGAACCATATCAGCAGATGTCAATTTCAAACTGGTCAAGAAAAAACACAAAATATCAGGAACAAATTTAAACGGTCCAAAAACTTTTTAATCTTTTCAATAAGATTGGATCTACAGTGGATGCTCATTTCACTTTCCAGATCCTTCATTTTTATTCAATTGCAGTTTGACCCATTGTTTTTTTTTTGCATGATTTGGAGCAGTCTACACTCTTCTGGAAGCATATCATGCAATCTGACCCCTACACTAATTTGATGTCCTTTCTGAGATAAAAAGAGTTTTGCACCTTGCGTCACATTGTATTGTTATATTGTGGGTCTCCCTCATGCAGATGCTTCTTCCTTTCTTCCTTTGTATTTTGTTTTTGTCTGGGGAAAGAAGAGAAATCCAATGCCGAGCGTCTGCATGGATCAAGCCCATTCCATGTCTTGTGCCATGTACCTGTGAAGATCAAGACTGCGTTGCAACACTGAGTAAACTTGGCAAGGATGTCATAGTCACCTTGTGCATGTGGTTTGAGGAATCTTGACAAGGATTTCATCTTGACCTTATGCATGTTGTTTGAGGGTTCAAATCACCACTGGATTCATTGTAGATGTTCCACTGTTGAGCCAGCTGCAATGTTTGTCACTGATATCACTGCAGTCCAAATTCTGCATGGTGGGTGCTATAATGGTTATCCGACCAAAATTGTAGAAAACTGACTCTGAACTCAAGTGATCCTTTGGAAGAGATGAAAGCAAGGGGTTTCACTCTTGGTCAAATATACAAGAGAAAGATGAAGTAACTAAGTAACTAAAACTAGTGAGGTTTCAGAATGGACTAGAACCCTAATGAGTGTGGGTAGTGAGAGTTTTGGGATGAGAGTGTTACAGGAAATGGGGGCTAGTCCTAGTGAATGTGGAGAGGGGATGTCCATTGAACAGGGATGAGGATGAAGAAGTTTTAACACGAATGGCACATGTTTGAAATCAAGAAGCAGCAAGGGATAAGGATGAATCAATTTTAACACGAATGGTGTGTGTAGGAAATCAACAAGCAGCTTATCATGTAATGGCTGTCACCAAAAAAGGAGGATGGCATACAAATCTATATGCCAAATTGTCACAACAAAGTAATGCTTGCATACATCATTACAAAAAGTCTTGAAAACACACAACTAGTGTGTGGGAGCAATACATTTCCTTATAGCCTGATAACAGAAAGACTCTAAGGACCTTGACGGATCAGCACACTCTGGATTCCTCTCTTTGTGGACTAACATGGCCTTCTCTTGTATCTTAACATCAAATGAATTCTACACAACATTCCCGAAATCCCAATAAAAATGTAGGTATGGAGATAGTAAAGATATGGACAAGCATTGTCTCCAGCATCTTCTTCAAATTTTTCCAGCTACCTTTCGCTACAGAGAACTTGCTTAGAGCTCCCAAACATTCAAGTACTCAGTCTTTCCCATGCCCCCTTCCCAACTATCTCAGGCACATTCAACTTGAGTAGGAATACCACTAAGGCCAGTCCATACAATCCCCTTGAGCCCCTCATCACTTCCATCCTCAAACTTTACTAACACAATGACTTCTAACGCTCTACTCACCAGCTTCAATGTAGCGGAAAAATCCTAAAGCAAACATGAGCAAACAATTCAAAATCCAAGCTTTAGGCATTCCTCCTAAAAGCTTCAAAAAACCAACAGACCAAATTGAAAAAAGAATTTGAATGAGAAAACCAAAGTGCTTAGCTTTCCTTCTTGTTAAATATTTATTTCCTCCCCTCATCAAGCACCTTCTTTTTTCCCATCAGCAAATCACACATCACCAAACAAAAGAAATTCAAGAAACAATGTTCCACCACCAATGTTTGATCTAGGTGCTAACATTCCATGAAAAACAACACCCCAAATTCCATAACATGCAAACAACAAAAACATATAAAATAGCAAAGACATCGAGAAGCAAAATGCGACTCCTCTAAAGTGACTGATCACCAACCATCCTCTCTCTTGGTGTTTTCTACCAATACATCCATCAACCCAATAATTCATTCGTTAGGGCTATCTCATCACTTCCTCTAGTTAAGGCTTAGTCATCAAAAATTTCTGCTAACACAGATCTAGGTCACAACTCTACCCACTATGGTAGGTTCAAGTTCAAGCTTCAAACTAAAAACTTTCCTTATTGGATTTAGAACTTCTCATCTAGATGCATGCACTTCTATGGAACATGTCCATCCATCATATGTACACAGAGTACTTCAAATCTAACTCACACATTGTATCAAGTTTGAACCAAAATTTTATGCCCAAATCTTCATAGTCTTTTCCTTATGAGCAAAGCCAACAAAATATCATCCATAATTGTTGTGAACTCTCAAATGATTCTTCAACTTTTTATATTGAAATGCTCTAATTTCCACCATTTACTATCCCTTTCCATTGCAATCATCCTCTACCATCTTTCATACCCACATTCATACTAGCTATTATAGTAAACATTGAATAGCATGGATTCTGCCAATTCTTGCTCTAAATAATTGAATAAGTTTGGGTATGCCATTACATGGTTCACCCTTAACACATACATGTCAACTAGTATAGCTTCAATTTTCTTTAGCCAATATGCTCCAAAATGTTTTAAAACCCATAAGGGATTCAATTGGTAAAAACATGAAAGAAAAAATTCCCAAATATATTTTTTATCTATTTGATGAATTCTTTCTTCCTAATTTGTTATCTCACAATAGTATTCAATCATGATTCAAATTGTTTTATATTAATGTTAGTCGCAATCTACCATGTTTAAAATTTTATTATAGAGAATAATAATTTGGATTTTTTATGTGGAAGATTCATATTCTTGTATCCAACCATGTTGAACACAAAAATGAATGCATTTATATGCAATATTAAGAATTATTTTAAATAGCTAAGACTCATAAAATGTTTGGTTGCAAGAATTTCATCTACTAAATAAATGTTAATACACAAACCAAAATTTGTAACCACCTTTTATGTTTCATCAATTGTGAAACATTGATAATTAATGTATAATGTTCCATATACCACATTGAAGTACCTCCATGGATAGTTTTTCAAGACTAACTCTATAAAAACATACATTCATAAACTCATTAAATTGGTCAACAAAGTAATGTTAACTATCTTTTCATTGATGATTTCTTGGTATGGATATAAAATTAACAAATGACCATCCATAGCTACAATGCTTCCTCAATAGTTCATTCACTTGTTCCACCATGATAACATATTTCATGAAAAATATTTATTTCATATTTCATATAACCCCACAACCATGATCATCTCTAGAAAAAATTATCCCAATTTGGTTATTCTATTTGCTCAAGCTATGTAATGACATTGATCACGACCTCCTAGAAACGACAACATATTAAAAAATTTGAATGAAAAAAAATCTCAAACCAAATATGAAATCATACTTCTTTTATTTTTCCAAATTTTCACACTCTTCTTAATAGTTGGACAACATAATCCCTAACATGCTTATTTAATGTTAGTTATACTTTTCTATGCTCAATTATAGAAGCAATGGGTTTTTGCTCAAATGCATCAATTAGGTAATAAGTAGTGCCCCACTAAAAAAACATGTCTTGTTGAGAAATAACTTTGCAAACAATGCAAAGATCAAGCAACTCATGTACATTCAACATGTACATGCATACACACATATGAAAAATTTGCCTTGTTTCATAGTAATATCATCCAATTTTATTCAATTCTTCACAATGAATATAGATGAAGGGCCCCAATCATAGATTGAACTTCTTATCTTATCCAAAACTTTGTTACTTCCTATTTCTAACTACTTCCTATAGATGTTTTTGAAAAGGGTGACACTACAACTTCTAGTTAAACAATTCTTTTGTAAGTAAATGTTTCATATTATTGTCAACTAAAGATGTCATAATGTTTTTCACAATTCTTCACATCCATTTGGTCACCATCAACAAAGTACCAAAGGCATATTAGTTTGGCAACAATGCCATATCAACATGACACCAAAGACGATCCAACATGTCAATTTTTGTATATTGGTTTGGTAAACATTAGCTTGGTAATTTATGCATGGTACTCATACACATCCATTTTGATTTGTCAACAACTTCTAGTGGTTTTTGATTTGTTTTCCACCTTTTTCATTTCTTTTACATATTTTCCATTTCCAAACATAAGACCATTGGGCATGATATTTTTCATATCTTATATCAATTGTTTTCAATTGAAATTTTTCATTAAGATCATTTTTTCTATTGATAGTCCAATAGAACCAATAATTAAACCTAGTGTTGTACTTTCAAACCAAGCAACCCATAACTTGAAAATGATTCATATTATTAAAAAGACCTTAAACTTACACTTTGAGTTTTGCTTTTGCAAATCACCAAATGTACAACTTGCAAGATATACTTGATACATACTTGTATAGTAATTTAACATGTGAAAACATTTTGTATTTACATGAACTTTTCTCTATTTATCACATTTTAATAAGCCAAATTTTAGTTCAAGTATTAAATTACATGTACATATAGTAGAATTACAATTATAAAAGGAAATTTTTTATGAACAATTTACATTTTGTTGAATTTTGGTCAGTAGATTTTGTATTTCTTGTCCACCAAACTCTTCAACTTCAACAACATGCCAATGTATTCAAATCTCACATTTGTGATCCAATTGATGGACAATGCATGTTTAAAAATGGGACTAATAGGAAAAAAAAAAAAAAACAAGTTTGTTCTTAAACGTACACCCATGAGAAAAAGGATGATAAGCGCATCCACAAGATGAAATAAACTATGTTGTTGCATGAGAAAAACAACTAGCAAAATGAACAAATTGTTGCATACAACATAATAACTTGACCTATAGACAAAATGGTAAGTTTCTCAATGGGAAAAGGAATATTGGTTAGACCATTTCCATTGATTATTCATTAGATTTGTTGATCTAGACCAACAATCCAAGTTATGCCATGTGTTGCTTTATTATGTAGGAGTTCAAGTTCGACTTTTGATTTCTTGAAATCCATAATAGTTATAGAAAGTTCTTTTTCCTCCCTCTTCCACCTTGTTTGGCAAATAATATTATTGTTAACTCTTCAATTTCTATTTACTTTTCAACCCCTTTGAACTCCTCCCCGTGGAATTAGAAAGAAAAAGCTATCAATAGTGATCTAACCCACATCAATCAACTTTAAACCTCTTATTGGAAGGATAATGACTTTTGTTGTACAAAAAGCATGCTCAATATGTTTGTCAATGTAATTTTCTTATCTGAGGCTTGAACTTTGCATTCAAGTTCTAGCATGTCTTTTCCCAAAGTTATCATTTTGGGATTAAATTGCACTTCCTCTACCCAAGCTTCCCACAATAGCTTTTTCATAGCAAAAACATGATTTGACAAAAAAAACCAATGATGGGATAACTCATTAATTACTAACATTAAATCCATTTCGTCCCCTTTACCACATTCATTGTAACTTGAATATGTAAATAATTTGGTGGACTTTTGAGCCTTGCAAATGTAGGTGCTAACAAGATAGGAATTTAAGCTAAAAAGCATTTTTTAAAAAAGTGCTAACAAATTTTTAAACTGAAGAGCATTTTTTTTCTTGCAAAATGTGTGCAATCAAATCATACTTTGTACAATTAACTTGATGCACATGTCATGTTGGGCCAACTTTTTTTTTTTAATTGTTAAAAACTTGTTCATTATTAACATAAACTCTTAAGTCAACTTTCGAGCAATGAAAGAATAAATAACATGATCTATTAAAAAAAATTAATTTAAAAATGAAAAAAAAAAACCCTTTGAATTCAACATCAAGCACAATTTAACATCAAGAGACAACAACATAATCAACATTTAAGATTCAACAAGATGAAAATAAATAGGTAAACAAATAAACACTTCCAAAATAATGAGCAACAAAATTTGAAGGCACCGACTTGAAACAAATACATAATGTTCAAGAACTCAAAAAGAACAATAACTAAAAATTTAAACATCAATTAATGCAGAAAAAATGACATGCCACTATTAAATAATTACATCATTAAGGTAATAAAACCTTAGTGAGAAAGAAATGACACATCATTAATACATAATTACATCATTAAACTAACAAAACACTAGAGATCAGAAATGAGAAATTATGAATCTCTCATACCCTGTTTAGGGTTTCAGACACATTTTAGGGTTTGAGGGAAGTCTTAGGGTTTCCTTCTTCGTTGTTCTTCAGCATGTTTTCCTCGAACTGGGGGAGTAGGGAACATCCCAATGGAGAAACTGGATTGTCTGTGAATGCGCAATTCCGTAACAGTGTTTGATGTGTTCTGCTGCAAGGCAAGAGTCGGAGAGATGAGTAGAACAAGATCACAGTGGCAGAGATCTGTTATGAAAGCTCCAGATGAAGCTAAAAATGGCATTGACAACGCCATGGCTGAGCAGCTTCTTCTCCTACAAAACACTAGTACCCAAGTCCTTGTGTATTTCGATCGCCTTACTAGTCTTTCTTGTTGGAATCCTGAACACAAATTCATACTTGTACCTCAGAAGAGATTCATGGTTTGTTGATTTTCATAACCCGGTCTCTCAATGTACCAATTCCACTCGTCATCTGATTGATAGAAACCCTAGTGATACACGATTTTTTTCAGGCTCGGGGAGGAATGGGAGCCAAAATGTGTATGAGGTTTGTGTTGTTATTGTAATTGGAGATGATAGTGGGAAGCCAACAAAAACTGCTTTGCCATTTTCAGTTCTTCGAAGACTGTTCGAAGCTGTTCTACAGGTCAAAGGCCTCCAGGGTGTTGGTGAAGTCGGATTACTGGAACCTGATTTGCAAGGTGTTTTGGTGCGGGTGGATTACACTTCAGTTGTTTGCAAGATGGTGCGGGATGCTCTTGGCCAGTCTGTTACATGTGAAAGCTTTCTAAACCTTCCTGAACTCAAGCAACAGGTAGCCAAACCCTCTCATGCTTTGTTGTGCCACATTTATTGTAGGCAAAAAAATCATCAATCTGAACCTTCTTGATCTGAATATGAACAGAAGGACTGAAAATTCTGTTTCAGCAGTAACACTCTGATCAAGGTCTTATAGAAACAAAGTATTGGTGCTTTCCTAAAACCCTAAAAATGAATCACTCATAGATTTACCATAATTTTTTTAGAAGCAGACTGTCATGAATTTGGTGAAGAGAAATTGAACTCTGTTGCCAGTGTGATTCTTCAATCTCATGTAGAAGCAGTGTCTTCTTCCTCAAGTCACTAAGTCCACACTCCAGTCTTTCAGTTCAATCTGTAGCAAGGTGCATAGTTTGTGTTAAGCACCAATTGATGGTGATGATTATCATGCTCTGATCTTAGTTCTTCTCTTTGTAAGGCAATCATGGTTGTGGCATTGTCATGTGTTGAGATTGGTGCATCTGGCAGCTAATCTGTCACTTACTCTTCTGTTACAGGCAAGTTGTGAAACTCTGATAGTAGGTGAGACAAAGAAGTATGTTGAGCAGGCATGTGCAATCTGGACAGACAAGCTTCAATACAAGAATCTGAAAATAGTCAATCTGGATGAAATGGATCCTGCGTCACAACCACCTACTCTGATGACATGGAGACCCACAATAGTAACAGGCTTCAGTAGAAATCATTTGCGTGTAGGCCTTCTTCTTTTGAGATCAGTTGGAAGAGCAGCAGCAAATCCAATTGTGTCCAAGCATTACAATGTTTCTTTAGTCGTGTGGGTTATGGAGGAATTCACTTCTTCAGAGACTGAGCATTTGAATTGCACAATTAAGGAATTAAAGGATGTGTATCACATCAATGTGGAGTTGAGGAAGGCTGATTTTGCAAAGTATCCAACTTGGATGCGAATCAACCCAAGCCTTTTCAATATCCAAGAAGGTGGCAGAGGTGAGGATTTCTTTCTTCATCTTCATGTTTTCTTTCACAACTTCTCTAGGTCAATAAACCAGTCCTTGCAGCAATTCTGTTGTTACCCATCCTATTGGGTGGTTAACCATATTTGTCTGATTTTCCAGTTGTTGGAAATGCAGGGGAGTATGCATGGAAGGCTGTATTCATACATACCATTCTAGTGGAGCGGGGCTTTGTGTTATGGTTAGACGCAGGTGGTCGGATTGTGAAACCATCAGCACTATTGAATACACTGAACTGGATAAAGAGGTATGGGTTTGCATGCCGTAATTCTGAAGGCAAGGTTCGACACTGGACACATCTGGCACAACTCAAATATTTCCGAGCAGATTTTGACTACCTGAGACAGCAACGAAATTGTGATGGTTCACGTTTAGGTTTCACATTAGAGACATATAAGGATTTGATTAGGCCATGGTACGAGTGTTCTATAACAAGACAATGTATAGCTCCTGATGGGTCAAACCGATCTAATCATCGCCAAGACCAAGCAGCCCTCACAGTGTTGTCTGTTTTGAGCCATCATTCGTGCACAGGTGTAGATGCAGGTATATCTAGGCAGAATGATGTCTTAGAAAATGAAAAGTATAAAGGGGTTGACAAAACTAGGTGCTATGAGGACCCTCTTATGTTGTAAATGTGCTTGGGTAGAACACCTCCAGGCATCTAGTAAAATCAAATGGTGCTTTAGGACTCCCTCTGATGTGTTACTTTCTGATGTTAACCCCTCAGCAGACATAGGAATATTTTGTGTTCAGCCCAGATGCTTGCTTGTGCAGGGCAAGCTAAAAGGAAATGCAGCATAATCCTTACAAGCTTGTTGCAGCTTGAATGAGGACACTACTGACATTTTTATTGGTTTTGTCTCTTGAGTGTCAGCTGACATTGTGACCAAGGAAGTTGGGATTATTTATAAATGAAATGAGAGACTTTGTTCAGAGAATGAGCCATTTACGTGCACATGATTCACATGATAGACATTCTACTCATTGGAGATTTCTTGAAGTTAATTTTATGTAGTCAAGTTATGTCATATTGATCAAATGACAAGACAGACAAAAATAGACTTGAGATGAACACAATTGTTGACATGACCAAACCCCAGCAAGGGTAGAGTGCAGGATGTTGCCATCAGAATCGATTGGAAGAAGGGCGATTACTTCCTGCAAAACATGCCCATTCCAAATCCTCTCAGTGAAGAATCTGCCTACACAAATTTCAATTTCAAGGAACAATCGCTGGGTTGGAAGTGTCTGAGTTTTGTAACTGAAAATATGTAAAATTCAGAAATGGGAAAAATCAATGAAGAATCAGTGAGTGATTGAGTACAGTGAAGCTGAGTATGCATTCTAAGGCAATCTCCACATCTGTCTGTTTCCACACACAACAAAACAGATGGGTGCACATTACATTACATCACATCTGTGAAGCTTCTGGTGCACAAAACAAACATCACCAACAGAGCAGATCATAAGCTTGAAATCATTTGGGAGAAAGGGAAAATCAATGCAATGAAAGTGCAATACAGACAGATTGTGCGAAAACACATGTTGCAAACACGTTGAAGCATAGCATGTTGAAACATGCATGTACAACATGTTGAGATCCATAGTTTGTCAGAAGCAAAAAGAAAGAGATTTCTTCGATAGTATCCTGCTGATACTTCAATTCTGATGTACAGGATTTTGGAGGATCCCCATGATGTTCCCTCAGGTTTTGAAATGGAAAGGACGCAAAATAGTCCTGTAATGCAATGTTTCTTTCTCCATGGATGCGTAAAATTATTGAATACTTGTTTTTCATGGACTATGCAATATCAAGCCTAATTGCATACCATTCAAGAAATGATGTTTCTTTAGTAGACTTTGGCGATGTATACCCATGACACTTGACTCCAGTTCTTCACTTGCTATAAGACAACTAAACTTTTTTTTGTTTGCTTTTGTTTTTAAAATAAGCTTTCTATAGATGTGTATTCGAACATTTACAAGATTTTATGTGAAATCTTCCAAGCATATAACACTGAACAGTTCATATACATTGCTCTACTTTAGGTGAACCCTTTTTTCTTAATATCTCTCTCCACTAGAATGCCATGGCATTCAAAAGCATATAACATGCCATGGCATGGCATGTTATAACTTGATAGGTAACACTTTGTTGTAACATGAAAGAAGTAGTCATAGCATTAAATCCTATTTGCTTCCATCTAGTTCATCCAACATCCAAATTTCAAATTCAACTATTCATAAAGGGTATTCCGAATGAGCCAAATACCCACTGTTCTAACAAATAATTCTCTGTGTACCTTACCTGACACTCACGTGTTTTTTTTTTGGCAAGAATGAAAGGAGTTTGTTGGGTAGAAGCCTACTAATAGGCTCACGTGCCTATAACTCACACATTAAGTTTGGTCGGTTTCTTATGAAGAGTTTATGTTTCAGGCAATCTTGTTTGTCAGCCAACAATATTGTAACAACTGGGATTGGGACGAGCCTGACAAGGTTTGCCGTTAGGCTCTAAACTCACAAACAAAATCATTGTCTTGAAGGTTGGAGGGGCCCAACACACAAGATACATGTGTATTGCACCCACTTTGTGTTCAAAAGATTAACTTAGGATGCAGGTGTGGTGCTGTTGTTTATCATTATTATTGTGGAAAGGTAACAGTAATTGTACGAGTAGTTCCCTCAAGAACGGAATGCTCAACCTAGTACATGTCCATCATTTAACCAATGGTCGGCAAGCTATGGGACTATAGAAGTGAGCTCCAATTGGTGGCAGAAGTAGGAGAAGTGAGCTCCCATTGGTGGAATTCCAGAAAAATAAATTTCTTTTCACAAAATAAGGAGTACCTGCTGGCCGGACGATACAATTTTTTTTTAATTTATCTGATTAAGAAGTGTAAACATGTAGGATAAAGCCGGAGGCCATGGGCTTTTATCGGAAATAAGGGCCCATGTGAGGTCTACAAAATAATATTTGAATTGGGCTATCACTTTGCCCTTTGCTGACGGTGAAAATTAGATTGTGCGACCACTTGCCCATGGGTCACTTGCCACTACTACTGGAGTCTCAGTGACAGGCCTTTTTTTGCTTGTCTATTTGTGTTTCACACATCTCGTCAAGCGACTCCTTTAGCTCAAGATAGACTTAGACTCTCTACTTAAACTTGCTAGACCTTGCTATTGAGGCTAAGTCTTAGTCTAATTGGAGCAAGCTAGGGGCCCAACTCCTAGAGGGCCCAACCCACTTGGCTTTAAAGCCAAATCAACTTGGGGTTGATTCGGGGGCCTTTTGTGATCAACTCCTAGAGTTGGTCCAAAGGCTTAGGCTAGTACGATACAAGTCGTCCTAAAGCCAACTCACTCTTGGCAGCCTCGAAGCTTTAAAAGGACGACACTTAATCGTCCCAAGCATTTTAGTGGGCTCACCCCCTTGGACAACCCAAGACAACGCTTAATTGTCCATTAAAGGTTTTAAGGTGATAATGCATCGTGTTATAGTCTCGAAAACAACCCCCGATCATCTTCTTGGTTGGTGAGAGCCCAAGCTCCCGCTTTAGCCCATCCAAACCCCAAGGTTTGGATACATCCCGACTCTTAGAGGAGTCGAACCTTGCAGATCCATTTTTGACCTAATTTTCGTATCGCCTTAATGCCCCATTAAGGTGGTTTCAATATGAAGCATGCACCCACTTAAGACATCTTCTAAGTGGAAGGGCATGTCATTCACCCCCCCCCCCATTTGGAAGGTCTACATCTTCATAGACACAAAAAACATGTCGCTTTTGTCATGGCAAGTCCACCCCTTACCTCAAGCCTTGGAGAGTAGCTAGTTTTCAACTTAGGTGTAATTTGCATCCTAGACTCTTTCTATTAAATGCAAAAAGAATCTTAAACAATTTTCTTGTCCATCTTTGTGACGATTTTTAAACCGTACTACACCCTTCTTGGGCTTCCTTATCTTACCAAGCAACATTCCACCTCTTTGGGCCCCTTCAAAACACTTGAGGGTTAAGTTTCATGCCTAGGCATGTTCTTTCGGTGACCTTAGGCAACCATGCCAGGGTATGATTATAAAACGCGCCAACAAATAATGTTGATTTGGGTTTAGCCAAGTTGGGTTTCCTTTGCCTTAAAAGGACACGGTTAGTAACTCCATTCACTAGAAACCTCATTCCCACAAACTTATTATCAGTTTGGGGACATGTCATTTAATGCGCACACATCACTACCACAATTTTGTTTGATTGGGCGCTTAGAAGTTTTTCTTTTGAGTTCAACTCCGTAGGTCCGTTTCCATTGGTTATCGTCACCTCAATTCAGCCCTCATTTACTTCTTCCATGGTCTACCCCATTTCATACATCTTGACCTCAAAATAATCATCATCTTGCCTTGGCTTCAATTTATATATATGTCCATTCTTGTCGCAACCCTACTTTGAGGGAGTTGTGAGGTCGCCACTCACACTCCCGAAAATGGGACTTGGGAGTCCTCCGGGACTCCCAAAAACTCAGAGCGCGATTGCAGGGGTCAAAACACCTCACATTGAGGCGTTCTTTATCTCGTTGGAAAGGTCTTGAAGTGTAAATGTCCAAAATGGCCTCGCATGAACCATTTGGACATCTACAACACAAGTTATGGTCGAAAGAAGGGCCAGGAGTCAAACTGGCAGTTTGACTCCCGACCACTAAAAGTCAGGAATCGACCCGATTTTGGTGCGTGCAGGTGAAGTGCAACACACCGTTGGAAAGCTCTCAAGGAGAGCTATAACTTTGGTTTAGACATCATCCCGATCCAAGTTCGAAACAAGGAATTATGAGCGTCCAAAGTCCCGAGAGTCCAAACCAAGACAGTTTCGAGACTCCACTTTGGGACCCCCGGGAAAAAGAGCCATTTGGATGCAAGTCCCACGGAGAGCTACAAAGAATACTATATAGGGGAAGGTGGTGGCTTCCCCCGAGTCCGGGCCGTGGTGAGTCAAGTGAGTCCAAGTTAGCCCGTGGCTTGTCCCAACACCAAAAAGGTGCAAAATGAGTTCTAACCCATTTGTGGGTTGGATTTGGATGCAGGACCGTGTAATTGAGTAAGCTTGTCCTTCTTCCTAGTCTATCCCAGAGCTTTCAGCACGCCCTTCTCACCCCCTTTAATGCTGGAAGTTGGGAGCATCCCCAAGTCCCAGAAATTCCGCAACTTGAGTGCGTTAGCCCAACTTGGGGCTAGCTTGGGACTTGGGAGCGCATCACATGGTATCAGAGCTCCGGTTGAGCTCGGGTATCCTCTTGGGAGTTTCAGATGGCACCCAAGAAGAATCGGAAGCAAGCCCAAGACACCATGTTGAAAGAACCCAACGAAGACAGTGTAGTCCCGCCGGAATCAATTGGGGAGGAGGAACCAATAACCCGGGAGGACCAAGATGAGCCCGAAAGTGAGGAGGAACAACGAAGCTCGGTCCTATTCACCCAGGAACAACTGGAAGTCCTCCTCAAAATGAATAGGCCCGACTTTAGTGAGCTGGTTGCGACCCTCAAAGGAGGAACATCCAAGGATGCGAAGTTCCAACCAGCCAAACCCAGGAACTTCAATGGTGCTCGTGACCGAAAGGTTGTGGATGTTTGGCTTGCAGAAATGGAGGATTATTTGCATGCTGCCAAGGTTGGACGGCACTTAGCCGTGGAGCTTGCCCAATCCTACTTGAAAGGCTATGCCGCCACATGGTGGAGGACAGTGAGACAAGAGGAAGGGAAGAACCATGGTTATACTTGGGAGTTCTTCAAGGACCGTGTCGAAACTGAATTTGTCCCAAGGAACTCCGACTACATCTCGAGGTGCAAACTTCGTGACCTTGTGAGTGCCACAAATGAAAACTTGAGGCAATATGTGAGGGCTTATTCCGAACTCATGCTCAAAATCCGGCACATGCATGAGTTGAACCATGCGTGCCAATTTGTGATGGGACTTCCAACTTGGGCCAAGAGAAAGCTTGAGGAAAATTGGCCCTCCCCACTATCCGAAGCCACCACGAAAATGGAAGGCTTCTCAGATGTGGGGCGGAGTGAAAAATCCGGGTTCAAGAAGGACAACAAGTTCCTTCACAAGAAACCAAGGCATGAAGGTGAATGGAACCGTGGGCAAGGAAGCCCAACCAAAAATAAACCCAAACAATTCCAAGGCGCGGGGTTTAAACCCAAGGGAAACTTTGTGAAGAAGGGGGCTCCTTTCAAAGGGAGCCAACCCAAAGGAGATGTTGGGGTGAAACCCAAGGGAGCATGTTTCAACTACAATAAGATGGGGCATTACTCCAAGGATTGCCCCAAGTCCAAAGCGAGGATTGGGGGCTCTAAGGTAATTGCCCTTAATGCCAACCTAGCCCAAGCTGAATGCAATCGACTTATCTTCTCGAAGGGGAAGATTGCTAAGCGAGATTTGTTATGTCTTTTGGACACAGGGGCTTCTCACAACTTCATAACACGAGAAAGCGCCGAAAGGATGGAGTTCCACTTGGAGGAGCTCAAGGCACCTATAGGATTGCATTTCGCGAATGGGGTTCCCCATCCCACTACGTCATAAGCAAAGGAAGTGCCTCTCCAACTAGGAAATTGGAGAGGAAAGGTGGACTTGTTGGTGTCCTCATTGGGTGGAATGGAATGCAATCTGGGAATGGAGTTCATCAACCAAAATAATGTGCTCATAGAAGGGCAGAATAGGCTACTTAGGATCCCGTCCAAAAGTGGGATCGTGAAAGTGAAGGCGAATGAAATGCCTTGTGTGGGTGGGCCAACCATCCACTTTATGTTAGGAAAAACCTGGGAAAGAGAATGCGTGGGAGGTTACGACATGTTGTGTGTCATGCGGGTGTTGGATGAGTATGAGCCCAAAGAAGCCACCAAGTTGGTGACTTCCACCAAATGTATAAAGCGAATTTTGGAAGAGTTCCCAGATGTGATGCCCGAAGAATTATCTGAAGACATGCCCCCGAGAAGACGAGTTGATCATGCAATTGAGGTGGTACCGGAAGTGGCACCTCCCGCCAAGGCCCCATATAGAATGAGCCATGAGGAGTTGAAAGAGCTTAAGGTTCAACTTGAAGAACTCCTCGCAAAAGGTTACATCAAACCAAGCAAGTCGCCATATGGGGCACCCATCCTTTTTGTTCACAAGAAGGATGGGACGTTGAGAATGTGTGTGGATTATAGAGCATTCAATAAGGCAACAGTGAAAAAACGGTACCCTTTGCCTCAAATCGATGATCTATTTGATTGTCTTTCGGGAGCTAAAGTTTTTAGTAGGATTGATCTACGTTCGGGATATTACCAAATTCGAATTGCGGAAGGGGATGAAGAAAAGATTGTTTTCCGCACAAGGTATGGCTCATACGAGTTCTTGGTGATGCCTTTTGGGCTCACCAATGCACCCGCCACATTTTGCATTCTCATGAATGACATTTTCCAGGAATGGCTTGATGACTTTGTGGTCGTGTACATAGATAACATTTCGATCTATAGTGGCTCCTTGGAGGAGCATGCGAAGCACCTTCGCAAGGTGTTCCAAAGGATAAGGGAAAACAAGTTGTATGCCAAGCTTGAAAAGTGTGAATTTGGGGTGACGGAAGTGGACTTCCTTGGGCATAGGATAACTCAAAAAGGTTTGAAAATGGACGATCACAAGGTCAGGGCAATTGTGGATTCGGAACCACCCAAGTCGGTGCCGGCCTTAAGATCCTTTTTGGGATTGGCCTCCTATTATCGCAAGTTCATCAAGAACTTTGCGAAAATAGCCGTGCCTTTGACAAACCTCTTGAAGAAGTCCGCGGTCACTTACAAATGGGAAGAAACATGCGACGAAGCCTTTGAGACCTTGAAAGGTATTTTGGGGAAGGCACCCGTGTTGAAGTTGCCCGACTTTGACAAGGACTTTGAGATCCATTCCAATGCCTCCAACTTTGCAATTGGAGGAGTCCTAATGCAAGAAGGAAGGCCAGTGGCATTTGAGAGTAAGAAGTTGAGTGAGACGGAGCGAAGGTGGCCAACACATGAGAAGGAAATGTGGGTGGTCATACATTGCCTCAAGACTTGGGGCCATTACATAAGCTCCAAAGATGTGGTAGTGTGGACCGACAATGTGACCTTGAAGTACTTTGCCACTCAACCCAAGTTGTCCTCAAAGCAAGTGAGATGACAAGACACATTGGCCTTGTTCAATGTGGATATTCGACACAAGCCCAAGAAGGATAATGTGGTGCCCGATGCGTTAAGTCGAAAATACCAACTTAGAATGGTGTATGTGGGAGAGACGGAACTTCAAAAGGAAGTTTGACTAGCAAGTCGCCGAGATGCATTTGCCAAGGAAGTAAGGCAAAACCTTCAAAATGGAGCCAAGTCCCACTTCCATTTGCAAATGGATTATTGTGGTACAAACAAAAGCGACTCTATGTACCGAAAGGCAAGATGAGGGACACCATTTTGAAGGAGTGTCATGATGGATCGCTTGCGGGCCATGGTGGTGCAAAGCGCACCACAACACTCCTAAAAAAGTCCTACTATTGGCCCAACTCGAAGGATAGTGCGGAAGAGTATGTGAAGACTTATTTAACTTGCCAACAAAACCGAACCCTCGACAAGAAGCAAATGGGTTTGTTGCAACCTTTGCCAATTTTGAAAGGGCCGTGGGAAAGTGTGTCCATGGATTTCATGGTAAGCTTGCCCCCATCAAGGGGGTTCGATGCCATCATAGTGGTGGTGGATCGATTTAACAAGATGGCACATTTCATTCCAACAAAGGATGAGGCCACGGCCCAAGAAACTGGTAGGTTGTTATTCACACATGTCTTCAAGCTTCATGGGCTTCCAAAGGACATAATCTCGGATCGAGATCCAAAGTTCACAAGTAAGTTTTGGAGGGCCTTGTGGAAAAGAATGGGGTCGGAGCTCAAGATGAGCACTTCCTTCCGCCCCCAAACGAATGGGCAAACCAAAAGAGTGAACTTAGTGATCCAACAATTCCTAAGGAATTATGTGGCGGTAGATCAACAAGATTGGGTGGACCACTTGGAGTTAGTCGAGTTTTGTTATAACAACTCGGAACACTCCATGATTGGGTCCACCCCCTTTCAAATGGTGACTGGAAAATCACCAATTGTGCCCATGACTTGGGTAGCACATGGACAACCCCCGGATGATGCAAGTGAAAAAGTGCCAATGGTCACACAACTTGATGAGGAGAGGCGGCACCTTTGGGAGTTGGCAAAGGCCAACTTGGAAAAGGTGCACAAAATATACAAGGATTTTGCGAACAAGTCCCGACGAGAAGTGAAATTTCAAGAGGGGGACGAAGTGTGGTTGAACATCAAGAATTTTCGATTACCCGAAGGTTTAAGTCATAAGTTCTTGGGCCCATATGCGGGCCCATTCAAAGTGTTGGAAAAAAAACTTTCCGACACTTATAAGTTAGAATTACCGAAAAATCTTAGAGTTCATCCCACACTCCATGTTTCCCTTTTGAAGTCGGTCTCTCGTGATACCTCAAGGCCTAATCGAGAGCACAACTCAAGGCCCCCACCATACTTGGTTCATAATGAACTAGAGTTTGAGGTGGAGGCCATGCTCAAGTCAAGGCAACTAAGAGGACGAGAACGGGAGTACCTAGTTAAGTGGAAAAGATACCATCGAATAGAGGCATCTTGGGAGAATGAATCCGACATGGAACATGCCCAAGAAGCCATAGAATAATTCCACACTAGACCGACAAAGAAGAAAAGACGTAGAGTGTGATGAGGACATCACCTTTCTTTTAGTGGGGCAGGGTGTCACATAAAATGTACCACATCAAATTACAAGTGAAATAAAGGCTTAAAAACTTCCAAAAGATTGTATCATGAGAATTATGCATAAGTGCAAATAGGGTTGTCAAGTTCGACATGGGACAAATGGAATTTCTTGTGTAAGCCCAAAGCAAAATCGGATTCCTACTTTGGGGTGAAGAGAAATTTTCACTCCAAAAGAGGAGGCAAGCAAGGTGAGCTTGCGGGGACATGCACAAGCCTTAAATGCATCCCAAAAGGGTTGGTTGGTAGTGGCGGCCAACGCGGGAAGTCATGATCCCGTTCGCGTATTTTATCGTGTAGTTTGGGACTTGGGTTTTGGCAAAACCCAAATGTAACTTCTCGTACCTTGATAAGTAAACCTTTTAATCAAGGCTTGATTGTTGTGATCAAGGCGCAAGTTTGGGAAAGGAGTCATGTCAATAGCTTAGGTCAAGAGTAGACTTGACTTGAGTCCTCATGAGGGGAAGGTTGAAAGAATGGCCTCCCAAATGGGGACTCCGTCAATTAGGCTAATTTAATCTTTTGACGAAGCAAAGGTTAAGGGTTTTCTATGAGATGCCCTTGGACTTGCCAAGAAAGTGTTGGAAACTTGGGGACGCCTAAGTTAGTTTGAGGCAAGGTCCAGCCGCAAAAGTCGGCATTTGATGGCTAAGGATCCAAAGAAGGCAATTGCAAAGGAAATTTCTAAGTGTCAATGAGGACATTGACCTTTTCTTCTAGTGGGGGAGAGTGTCGCAACCCCACTTTGAGGGAGTTGTGAGGTCGCCACTCACACTCCTAAAATTGAGACTTGGGAGTCCTCCGAGACTCCCAAAAACTCAGAGCGCAATTGTAAGGGGTCAAAACACCTTGCATTGAGGCGTTCTTTATACCGTTGGAAAGGTTTTGAAGTGTAGATGTCCAAAATGGCCTCGCATGAGCCATTTGGACATCTAAAGCACAAATTATGGTCGAAAGAAGGGCCAAGAGTCAAACTGGCAATTTGACTCCCGACCACTAAAAGTCGGGAATTGACCCGATTCTGGTGCGTGCAGGTGAAGTACGACACACTGTTGGAAAGCTCTTAAGGAGAGCTATAACTTTGGTTTAGACATCGTCCCGATCCGAGTTCGGGGCGAGGAATTATGAGCGTCCAAAGTCCCGGGAGTCCAAAGTCCTAGGAGTCTAAACCGGGATAGTTTTGGGACTCCACTTTGGGAGTCCCGGGAAAAAGAGCCATTTGGATGCAAGTCCTGCGGCTTGTCCTAACACCAAAAAGGTGCAGAATGAGTTCTAACCCATTTGTGGGTTGGATTCGGATGCAGGACCGTGTAATTGAGTAAGCTTGTCCTTCTTCCTAGTCTATCCTGGAGCTTTCAGCACGCCCCTCTCACCCCCTTTAGTGCTGGAAGCTGGGAACGTGCCCCGAGTCCCAGAAATTTCGCAACTTGAGTGAGTTAGCCCAACTTGGGGCTAACTTGGGACTTAGGAGCGCGTCAATTCTTCTAGGTTTCACTTTCAACCCCCCCCCCCCCCCCCCCCCCCCCCCTCCCGTGGTGGTGTCCCCTCATCTTTTTTCTGTGTTTTTGTTTTGTTTTTTTTTTTTTTTTTTTTTTTTTTTTTTTCTTCCTTCTTTTTTCTCTCCTC
>Ga0116229_10001436_pt1 | contig 37353 bp, 27 predicted proteins | sample S1TSphgellanicum_3_FD_87313 | JGI IMG/M metagenome (GOLD analysis project Ga0116229, IMG submission 87313) | Host-associated microbial communities from peat moss isolated from Minnesota, USA - S1T2_Fc - Sphagnum magellanicum MG | ecosystem: Host-associated > Plants > Peat moss > Unclassified...
AAAAAAAAAAAAAAAAAAAAAACCCCACCTTTCCACTTCATTGAGAGCAGATTCTAGGCCATAATCTACTTTGGTGTTACGAAACTGCTGCACCCAATTACAATAATTGTCCCTCTGCGCCGGCTCCGATGTTACCATCGGAATTTAGTGGCAGGAAATAAATAAATAAATAAATAAACAAATAATCAAAATTGACAGGTTTATCATCGAAGATAGAACAGGAAAGAAGGACAGAAAGAAGACACGAATAAAAACACTCACCTCCCTCGTTCTTTCCTTCCCCTTCCCTTTCCTTTCCTTTTCTTTTCTTTTCTTTTCTTCCCTTCTTTTACCTTCCTTCCAAGCTCCTAGGCTGTAGCAGCAGCGGCAGACGTGATGCCGCAAGAAGCTTGAAGCGATGGCGCCCTGACCCTGATTGCTCCGTCTCTTGCTTCCTTCCCTTGCTTGCTTGCTTGCGGCCGGATCTGCCGTTTTGCGTTTCAAGAAACAACCGGTCCTTGAGAAACGGCTGTTGGCAGAAAGATTGACGGAGGAAGGAGGGCAAGGGAAGCGGGGGTTCGCTGTGGAAGAACTGGAGGAGGAGGAGGAGGAGGAGGAAAAGGACAAGTTTAGAACGAGGAGGACAGGAGTTCGTTTCATGTTTCTGTATTTTGGAGCAACAACTTGTACAGAGAAAGAAAACTAGGAGGGAGGGAAAATTATGGGATCGGGAAGTAGTCGGAGTGCATTGGATGAACGGGCTGCTGTGAGGAGAGAGAGAGATGCTGTGATGGTTGCTGCTGCTTATTCCCTGGATCGACGTCCTTCGTTTCGTCGTAATAATCCGGAGGTGACACATGCTTTTCCTTTCTTCCCTGAGTCTTTCTGTCTGCCTGTATCTCTCTTTTTTGATGCTCTGGTTCGTCTTCTTCTTCTGTTCATGGAGCTTCTTAGAGCTCTGTTGTTGTGTCCTGGATTTCCTCTGTGTGTGTGTGTGTGTGTGTGTGTGTGTGTTTATTTTCTTCTTCTTTTTGCGATTGTTGAAGGCTTTCTTGAAGATTCTAGCTGGTTTATCTGAGCATGATTCGTTCCCCTGCTGGTGCTACTGGCTGTTTCCAGATCTCCATGTTAGGTGTAAAAGGTTGGTACTTTCATTATTGAACCTTGATGCTCAGTGCTTCTATATTATTTTTCCTGTGATCATGCAGCAACATCAGAGATATACTTGTGTGTGTTTCATGAACATAGTAGAGTCTCTACTTCACATTGTGACTGCAAGACCAGTCCAGGAGAAAACATCATTTCTTGTGCTGTGCTGAGCTAGTTGTTGTGAGTCCATTGCTGCAGAGGTTGAACCTTGAGGAGATTATGCAGCCAGGAAGGCGCAGTGCCAGCAATCAAGATATGCTCTGGACAGGTGAGGGTTCAACCAGTAGCAGAGGGCTAGGCTGGTCAGCTCCTGAGCCATCATCTGATATTGCTGAAGGTGGCAGTGACAACAGCAGTTCCCAGTCCTCCCTTCCATCCCATGGGCGGTTGGATGGCACTAGCCTACCAGCAGGTGGAGATGACACTACACATCATATGGAATCAGAAGCAAGTGGCAGCAGTAGTGCTGGGGTCTCCTCGCAAGCACAGCAGCACTCAAGTGTTTATGTGCAGACAACAAGAATGGCCTCTTCTTCTTCAGGAATTCATGATGAAGAAGTCGAAGGAAGCAGACAGCCACTGTATGATGAAAGGTTGCATCATGCATGTGAGACAATGCTTCGACGGCATCAAGTGAATGAGATGCAAGAACGGCTGAGGCACTATGCAGGGTTGCCATCGTTTGTTGATTTGCGGGACCTGGAGGGAGGAGGTTTCATGTTGTCAGATTCATTGCACTCATACCGTCGAGTGGAGGTGGTGGCTGGTGCCGTAAATCAAGGTCTTTTCTCATCTGCATCAAGTGACAGAGATGCAAACAGTTCATCAACATGGCCAGCCCCATCTTTATTGCAGTCTTGGGATCAGTTGGATGCATGGGAGGGCAGCTTCCTAGGGGGTCAGTCCAGTGCAGGCCCAACTTCAGTTCATACTAGTCCATCTACAGGGGAGAGTTCTGGGCTATTGGCTCCAGAGACACGGCGCAGTAGTGGAAGAAGGCTCTGGGATGCTTTGTCAAGAGCAACCTTTCATCGTCGAACTTCTATACAAACGATGGCTGCGTTAGCTGATTTGGAGGAGATTTCTATTCCATTAGGTGATGTTGGACAAATTGTAGATGCTGAAGCCTTCCATGGCAGCAGGAGCCTGGATTTGGAGGAGAGAAGGAGACATGTGCGTTCACAGGTTGGTATTTTGGCTCTGGTGGAATGGTGCCTAGCATGTGGCTTAATTGCAAGGTTCTCTACTTTTCTACACATGAATTGCATGATGTTGATGTCATGCAGTCTGTGGACATCTGGATTCGTGCAGTATATTGCTTGATCCCGCTCTCAAAGTTCTCTTGTCTTTTTTCTCTTTTTTTGTTCTCTTTCATTCATGGTTTCTTGGTCTAAAGAAATCTTCCGTTTTAGTATATGTTGACTAGTCAGCAGTGTGACTGAGTTTTCCTGTTACTGCCAGTCTTATGACAGAAGCTAAATTCTTGGGTGCAGCTGATGAAGTCAGTGGGGATGCTTTGGTACCATGCATTTTTGTGTTGAATTTTAAGAACGAATGAAATAGGTGGTCAATATGGATACCATAGATGCCACTGTCGAATGTCTCTGAACATGTGTATGATTGTTGCCATTGTTCAAACCACTCCTCAGCTTTTGGTTGTTTTCTATGTTCCTTTGGTGATATGTTGTTATGTTTACCTGAAATTTCTATAACCTTATTGGTGGCTCATCTTGCAATTCTATTTGGATCAACTTAAATCATAGGTATGGAGGAATTCATTATATGATTTTGTACTGGATATTGGGCAAGTTTCTAATGATCATGTTTGTGAGCTATGTTTTAGGTATGGGCATTGCGGCATTTGAGCAATGGTTTGGGTGGGACTTCATGGCATTCAAGATCATGTGCTGGAAGGCACCATGGACACCGGTGCGCATGTGAAGCACATGATGTCAGTGATGAGACAGATACAAGAGCTAGCATCTCCCGGATCATCATGCTGGCTGAAGCTTTATTTGAGGTGATTGGGCTTATCAGATCTGTGCATGTGTAGAATTGGTGGACATTTGACCAATTCAATGTTTCCTGACTTTTATGTGTTCCACTGGTGGATGATGCTTGTATGTCATACTTTCTGTAGTGAGGTCGTTCCTTGACAATCATCATTTCATCCTAAAATCCCAACTTTTAGGATATGTGCTAAGTAGGGGTTGGTTTGGCAGGTTCTTGATGAGATACACAGGCAATCAGTGGCACTATCTGAATCAACCAACGGGTCAGTAACCTCACGGCCTGCACCATCCAGTGTAGTGGATGGGATGCCTCTTCGTGTTTATGGCAAAGGTGTTGATGCCTGTGATGAAGCTCCCCAGTAAGTTGCCTGAGCTTTTGTTCCTTTTCCCAAAAGCCTTCCAGCATTGGACTTTTGGCCCATAACTAAAAGGAAATGTACAGGATTTTTTTTGCACATGGTAAGGTTAATTAAGTGGTTCAGTTTTGGCGTCAAATGGTTCTTTACGGTTTATGGCAATGAAATCACGAAACCAGACTTCTGCATCCAGGAGCAAGGTGTTCACCAATGAGAGGACTGGAATGTGGCGTCCAATTGTTGTGATACCTTAGATGGACCTGCGCGTTGGACCTTCCTGGGGGAACCTCGCTTGGTACAGCATTCTTAGAGCAAGGTTCTCTTTTGGATTCAGGTAGAGTGGAAGAATCTCATTCAGTCAGATCCATTCCATTGTGTGCTGGTTACAAAACCTGCACAGTTTTTTTTTTTTTTCCAGAACACATTTGCTGTGGCGTACAGATGAGCTCTCTGGGTACAAATTTGTGTGCTGCAAGACCGGCTTTTGATCCTACTTATGTTCACTAAGACTAGTATCCAAGAGTCGTGTGCATTTTTGCTCCAGATGGGGCTAAGTATCCATGGAGCTGTGATCAGCTTACAAGTGGCTATAAACATTCCTTAGAGAACATTCTTCCTTTATGATCAACCTTCATTCTTTGGGTTGGAATACTGAAGCTATGTGAGATCCATGGGACATGAGCTAAAATTTTGCTTTCTTTCATGCTATGTTTCAGGTGCTATATTTGCCTGGTGGAGTATGAGGAAGGGGACCCCATAAGAAGTCTTCCTTGTAAACATGAGTATCATAAGGATTGTGTTGACAAGTGGCTAACTGAGGTGCATGGGTAAGTCTGTATGCTTGTGCCTCCCTTGGTGCAAGTCATGGTCTTATGGACCTTGGGGGACATACCCTTATGCTCCCACCTGTAATGTTGCGAAAGGACATTTTCAACTTTATGGCTGGCAGATTGCCTTCTTTTTTGACATTACTGCATGCTTTATGAATGATACACAGTATTGAAGTGTATTTTTATGAAGTAGCTTCTGACAGATGAATGGATGATGTGTGCAGGGTGTGCCCACTGTGCAGAGGTAATGTTTGTGAGCTAAAGGCAGTAGATACCGGAGTTGAAACAGCTCTGGAAACATGAAGCACACTTATAACTTATGGATCCTGCCGATACTGTACAAGAAACACTACACCTGTTTTTTACCCCTCCAGTTTCTGGTATTTGTGTCTTTTGTACATTCTCTCTCAGTTCCATGGCATGCTGAAGTTGTTAATAATAAATGCTTAAATACCCTATGTATTTGCTTTCTTATGTCAGAACCACAATGGTTGGAATCAGATGGAAGGGTGAACACTATATTTCAGATTTGTATGAGGAGGGAGACTTCAGGAGAATGTAAATACAAGCTCACTATTCTCAATTACCGCTTCCTATATGTCTTGTGCTGGTGCTTGAATTGTTGATGGGAGGGAACCAACTAGAGATCTTATGATACCTTTTCAGCCCTGGTTTTATCATTATAAGCCAGAAGCCACTGGTGAGGTGGTACTTGGGGACTTATCCACTGTAGTTAAAAATGGAACACTGAAGAGTCTTTTCATATCTGATTCCACCACCTGCTATAGGAACCGCTGGATGTCAGAACATTAAACTGAGTTTCTTGGATCCTGGAGAGGTGGGAGGCAGCATTCTTTCTTTTTTCTAATGTGTTGCCAAGTTCCTAAAGTTTGAAAATTGGAAAGTTTTAACAAAAGTACAGAACCATGTTAAGAATCAGTCATTTTTTCTCTTTTCAGTAATTGGCAATTGGCTGTTATCAGTGGAAATAGAATGAGTTCTCTAAGGAACTTGCGTGAATCCTTTCATGTGGAAGTGATTTATCAACAGGATTTGATTGTTCTTTGAGAATTTAAAGTCCAGTTCTAGCCTTTAAAGGTTAGTGTTAGTGGTCTCATTCTGATTGTGGTTTTAGTGCAAAGTCGGTAGCATGATTGCACTAAAAGCTTGATGAACTCAAGCTGGCTTAGAACAGGCCAGAGCGTCCAGTGGGACTTGTTTTCGGGTACCACCAGAACTCCCAGGCCCAAGAATACTGGATGCCCCTTTGGACTGCTAAAATGCTTCATAGTCTAGGAAGAAAGGTTCATCTAATTCTGAAGGGAGAAATTAAGTTAGGTTTTTATTATGTACCTTATGCTTTGTACACAACTAGTGTTTAGTTTTTAAACACAAACTAGCCTAATGTACATGTGTCTTCTCCGCATGCAGTAACACTGCAAACCCTAACATCAACATATTGAGCATTGTGACATCCTGTCTACACCAAAACCTACCTCTCTCCTACCTTTGCTGAAGGTGAGATGTTGTCCATGCTTGTTAAATCTTTGACTATAAGCATCATGCAAAAGTAGGGAATGTCATGCCAACATTGTCATGGTCAAAACATAATAAAGCATCAAACATGATGTGGAACCATAATCCATGTGCAATGTATGTCACATGTTTGAATATTTTCACATTTTTTTAAATTATTCATTTTTTGAACATTATGTTTTTCAGATTGAATATATTCAAATTTATTACTATAGAATATTTTTATAAATGGTATTTATTTCATATTCTAGTTTGTTGAATAACAATGTATGGAGTTAAATTTATGGACACAAATTCAACTTTGAAATGTTTTCTTTCGAATTTTATTTAATTTTTTGAATATTATATCCAACTCAATGAATAGATTTTTGAAAGATCTTGAAAAGGTGTGTGTTCAGTTAATTTAATTGAACAAGATTATAGATATGACAAAGAAAATGCATTTCAAAGCTTGAATGTGTAAAAGGATTTGAAATGAACATGTTTATATGACATTGACAATTTTTATTACAAGGTGAGGTTGTGGTGAGTTGGTTAATGATTTGGTTGGTGGTCATGATGTTTGAGGGTTCACTTCTTATTTGTGACTACCTATTACAAGCTTAGGGGACTAGGTTATTAATGAGTTCGCTGCCTACAATCTATGAATTAATAACTAGGTAGTATTAACTACTTTTATTACCTATTTATTATCAAAATTATCTATAAATAAATTATAATTTAAATTAACTAATAACTATGATATGTATATTATGTATATTATATATAAAACCTATCATACTTGGGTGATCACTTTTTTAAAATGACCAAAATAATGACACCCCGAAAAAAAAAATCCATTAATTGCATATTTTTAACAACTTTAATGCCACATCACATCTTTTGCTATTGATTTGCTTTGCCTTTTGTCCAAGGTGACAAAAAGGCTTTCAAGTTGCATGTATCCATTACAACTAAAAATCAATCAATAATTTAGTTATAAATACACAAATTTCTTCTAATGGCAAACATTTTTACTTGCAACTAGTTGTTCACCATTGGGTAATCGATGATGGGCTTTTGTGCATCACAAAGGGTCATGGTTATCAACATTGTTTACAAGAAATTAATTTCATGGCTTGTGCATCATAAGATGCAGGTAATGATGTTTGATTTCAAAAGTTGGTGAGATACATGCCAAGTATTTAATATAGGTGCTGTAAACAAAACTCATTTTGTAGTCATAAAATCATTTGGTGTTCATGTATGACGATATTTGGTGAACAAGTTGGCCAATCTTCAAGTCTTCTTGAACACAAAAGATCGTAACTCACATGATTGTAGCATAGAGGAAGCACAAACAAAATTGAAAGAGAGATCATACACAATTGAAATACAAACACAATAGAAGCTAAAGAGGCTAAAAGCAAAAAGAAATCTACAATTTATCAAACAACATTCATGCAATTGGTGATTAACAATAGCAGTTATCCAATTTGACCAAAAAATGATCTATAATCAATCATCATGCATAAAATGTGAACAACATTAAATTACCAAAATATTAAAAGGTAGAGTGCATAATAAGAAACTCATGTGTGAGTATGTTTTAAGTAATATGGGAATACAAGTTGGTACTTGTGGAAAATAACAAGGGGAACTAGCATGTGAATAGGGCCTACCTTTGCAAATAACTTCTACTTCTATGATAGGGTATCCCCAAGTGTGAACATACCTTAAGTAGGTTAACTATTCCAAAGTTATTTGGAACCTATGGCCAATGTAAAACATTAGTTATTCATGTGTTTAACAAAATTGTTTTTAGAAACATGGATGAGGATGATGATGCAAGAAGATTCAAAACGCTTGACATTTTGAGGAATGACGAAGGTCCATTATAAAGTAAGTATTAGATGGGCGAAGTTATTAGAAGAGGTTAGAAATATCCTTTGGAATTTTTAAAAATTTTGAGGACCCTTGAAAAGCACCTTTTGAAAAAAAAAAAAAAAAATTCCTTTGAAATTTGAATGTATTGTAAATGTGGATGAAACTTTTGTTGTTCATGGATGAATTTCATTCAAGACCCACGAAAAGAAATTAGATCCAATATCTTATAACTAATTACATGAGGTCAAAAAATTGTCATCCATGATGACTTGAACAAATGTTTCCAATTCTTCACACCTTTATTTTCCCTTCCTTTTTCCTACTTGGACTTTTAAACTCATTTACTAGTCCTTTTGTTCGAACCTTAAATCACCTATTTCCCATCATTCTTGATTACACAACTCCACATCCAACCACGTAGCACAAAAGTCCCCCCCTCACACATGCCAACCCAAACTCAATAGAACAAATCACACTCCACAATTGCCCAAATTAGAAAGTTAGAAAGCTTTCTAACTCCCTACTAAACAAAAGGGGCATAAAAAGGGCCGCCCGCCGAGAGAGAGAGAAGAGCGCCGAGTCCGAGCCCCGTGCAGGACGCCCGCGTGCATCGCACTGCCGCTGTCAATCCCGCGCGCGTCTTGCGGTGGTTCCGACGCAAATGTCGCTGAATATTATTTTCAAATGACCTTTTCATGCAACGCAGCAGCTGTTACTACTACTGATCTTCTTCAGATCATGTCGATGTTCAAGTTTGCGGAAGTACTGAATTCAGATCGAGCAGACGGGTTGCAGTACTAGAGTGATCAGTGTTTGAATCGTGCAGTACATTGTCTCTGCCGGGAGAGAACATCAGCGACAAAGAAGAAGAAGACTATTGCAAGAACCGAAGGTGGGTGCAGCTCTAGGGTTTAGGAGACTCACGATTGATACAGCACTAGAGCAGCTGTAGTCTCGATGAGCACCTCGCAGCAGCAGCAGCTCGCGGGGAGGGATCAGTTGTACTCGCGGGACGACTCGATCAGCTCTTCGATGGACCTCTGCGGACCTCTGCGGGCCTCATCGACATCAATGCAGCTGCTGCGAGCTGCAGGTTCGACCAGTATACCGTGTCAAGCTGCAGATCCAGAGCTGATCACACGGACCGCCGTAGCTGTGGATTTTGAAACTTCGACTACTTCCAGCAGCAGCGATGAATATTTAGCTGGCCCCGTCGATGATCATGCGGCGGCGCGAGTCGACGTGAAGCTGAACCTGAAAGCTGCAAGCTTGATGGGTGTGCACATCCTCGACGACGAGACAGAGATGTTTTTCAGCCGACAAGTCTCACCAGGAAGCAGATCAGCCAGCTGCAGCGGATCTCAGCTCTACTCTCGACAGTTCTTCAGCATCGATAGTACTAGATCCGGTCTTGAACGCGATCGACGCAGCGCGTCCCACACAGCTCCTCGATCTCCGCAAGCCGCGGCTCACATCGTTGGCCCTGCACATCTCTCCAATCAGAAGCAGCTTACATCCGTAGCTGATGCGACCCGTACCACGACCACGACAATGCATTTCAACGGGTTGAAGCTTCTGCGAAAGCCTCGAGAAAGCTCGTCGGAGACTCTGGACAAACACTTCGGACACTACGATTATGATCTCAAGTACGTAGACGACTGCAGCATGGGCGCTATAAGCTCGCCCACCAGCACTCTGGACCACGCGGACATGACAAGCAGCTGCATCTCCAGCTCCCCCGAATTCTATTCTTATGAACACTCTTATATTCCCGCCGCCACTACGCATGACCTGCGGCAATTGCAAACGCGCGGATCAGCGCTAGGGCGGCAAGGGGCACCAGTAGCAGCAGCTACGTCCTTTCCCGCGTCCTCGCGGCGGCAGCTCGTAAACTGCTTGCTCAGCCTCACGGCAATGGCGGACGACACCACAGACGAAGACGACATCATCTTCGACGGCAATGCTGCAACAAGAAGTTTGGAAACGTCTGTGCAGCAGCTGTATAACCAGGGTGCAGCTCCGGAGACAGTCGAGGCAGCTGGAGAACAGCTTGGGAGTAAGCCGGAGCTTCGGCGGCCAGGGGGGCATCTAGTCGACGAGGGACCCCGCGAGTTCTTGGAATTGCCCGACGAGATCTGTAGTCTAGAATGGCCGATTGTGGCCTACAGGACAACGAGGAGGAGGAGGAACATCAACTTGGACGCGAACTTGGAGAGCACTGATGCGGCGGCATCGTCATCGTCGATGATATTGCCGCAGCACGAGAGGTGGTCCTCGAACAGTAGCTCATGGAACCTCTCGCTGGTACCAGCACAAAATCCCAAGCTCCTCAAACTCACGAATTACGTGCCGCCGATAACAACAATTGCTGCGACGACGACGACGACGACGGCGGCGGCGGCGGCGGCGCTGATGATTCAACAACCAAGTCCTTCCAGCTCGTCATCGTTGAAAGCGCCAGGGATCATGGGCGGAGTGGGAACATCGGTGGTGAGGGAGGTGCGCAGTAGCCATTCAACCCTGCTGCAGGCACCGAATGCAGATACTAGCAGAAGAGCTCCGGCGTTCATGTATGACCGGAGTCGTGGGCATGTGCAGTATGGTCTGCAAAAGCACTGGGAGATGATCAGGGACTCGACGTCGCGGTCGAGCTCGCCGCCCAGTGCGGCTCAGCTTGGATTCGTGGGGTATGACAGACCAGAAGAAGTATGTAACCAAAACATTGCTACTAGCTAGTACTTACAGACTCTCGAGTTCTTCCTTGTGGACACATGAATACATGCAGGAACCACAAATGCAGCTCTAGATCATCGAGTCGTTTTTATATCTTCTCGGAAAACAGATCATGGTCTATAGAAAGAATTGAAGACAGGGTTTAGGGTTTAGGTTTAGGGTTTAGATCTAAAACTTTGATCTGAGGCTGCCTCGAACCCAAGATGCTGCCTAATCGGATCATGTCTGACTTTTGGGGTCTGATACTGCCTGATCGGATCATGTCTGACTTTTGGGGTCTGATGCTGCCTGATCGGATCATGTCGAGCTTTGGGTCTGATGCCTAGATTTGTGGGTCGATCATGATGTCGAGATTTTCTAGCAGGTGGTACACACAGTGGATGAAGAGGACTTTCCCTTCTCCCCGATAGCGTCATCGTTCGTGTTCGGGGAACATAACAACAGTGTGGAATTCTCTCAACGAGAAAGAGGAGTGGGAGGAGGAGTTCATGGAAGATCATCAGGCCGGTCAATTATCCCAAAAGCAGTGGGTCCAGTTGTGCAACAATTGTATAATACAAAAAATCCCATGTCAACAAGCTATGCCGCACATGAAGAGCTGCAGCAGCAGTTTGCAGAGGCGAATCTGCCCGGGACTAGCTTCAATGAGACTAGTTTATACTGTACACACAGCTCCATGATCATGTCCACTGCAAGCTCTACAGCTACCAGCAGCTGCTGCAGCGCGGATGATCACGACGACTCACTCACATACTCACTGGAGACGGGAGTTTTGGAACCACAAGGACGACAACAACAACAACAACAATGGATTCCGACCAGCAGGAGCTTCCACCACAATATACGCTACAACTTGCAAGTGAACAGATCCGGAAGATTCAGTATCGATCTGCAACGAGGTCCAAGACTAGAGCGTCGACTCTCTCGATCGACCGGATTGCAACACGAAGATCACACTCCCGAAGTTCTTATCCGGATTGTGAACGACGCTGCAAACCTCGGCAACTCGGGCCCCAAAACACCCTCATCCAAAACCTCTTGTTCCCAATGCAAATGCCTGGTAAGTACACACCTACTTACTTATTATCTACCTACTCACCTACCTACTTTCCTACCTACTTATTCCTTCCTATTCTGTTACAACTTAATTGCAACTTAATTACAATTTTTTTTAATAACACAAAAAAAATAAAACACCCTTGAAAATACATACCTATCTAAGTATGTACATATTTCTTCTATTACTTAGTTCCACTTCTTCTTCTTTTTTTGGGTAATTTTTCTTTTAATCTTCTATTGCAACTTCTTTGCACATTTTGTAATGGAGAAAATAGAACCAAAATGAATATATATACACACATATATTTTCTTCTCTTATGATAATTTTTTAATACTTTTTGTCATGGAAAAAATTAGAGCCCTCGGAGGATTTGAGATGCCTATCCAGGAGACCCATTGGCCTTGGTAAGAAGAAGAATAAGAAAATTTTCCTCCTCAAAAAACTCTCATTGTATTTTGATACCACCCCTCCATGGGACCTTACAAAACATGTAAAGGCCCGGGTTTAGGGTTTTAAGCATTAGAAGGTGTCTTCCATAGATGAAACAAAATACACTACCCACTACCTTGGCAGCTTTGACAGTAATTGTATTGTTTTCAGATATGTTAGAATTTTCAACCAAAAAATTAAAAATTAAAAAAATTAAATGAAAATTTTTGTGAACAAAAATATTGATTATTTAAGAATATTCTGTTTGTTGAACTGAAAATTTCAAAATCATTTAATTATTCAACAAACATGTGTTGGAGCTGCCAATGTACTTTGGGTACTATGGGACTTTTAAGTGTAGGGTAAGGCCCAGGGGAAGGGCCTTACCAATATACTTGGTACTTGTTGGGTATTTCTGTTTGTTTGCAAGTGATTTATTTTGCAAGTATTTTCAATCATAAGAAGGACATTGAAGATAAAATATTTTTTCTTAGTTATTGATGAATGAGTTATTGGCAATTTGATAACTATATAAACGTATACATAAACTTACTAATTAAAGAAGAAATTTAGCCAGCTATGTTTCCACATATTTTTAGTTCTTAAATTTTTAGTTTCTACTTCATCATTTTGCATGGCAATGTTTGCACTAAAACATTTGACATGAAAATCTTTTTGTTTTCTTCTTCCCCATCACTCGAGTCTTGCACTATAAATTTTGCACCGGAATTCTCAACTGATGTTTTTGCTTCAATTGGGTTTGGAATTTGGGATTGCAGCCAGTTCCAAGAAGGGGATTCCTAGGCAGATGTTTGAGCTCAAATATGCAAAGGCCAAGGCTTGCAGTGGCAAACAGTTTTGAGGGAAGACTCAGAGCTACTACAACAATCCCAAATGAACAAGCACCACCTAGTGGCCCCTTCCAATCCTTCTAACTAAAACCCTTAACCCTGGCAATGCTAAAAGAAGATTCAAACAATTTCAGCTTTTGTCATGTAATCAGGTGGGCAACACTTGCCCTTGGGGAGGTAGCTCTTTGTATTCATAGATTCAGTACCTCTTCAATGTTTTTTTCTTTTGAAAAACATTGGGAAATTTTTTGGTTAAAACAATTTCTAGTGCAAATTTGAATCATTTTTCCAAGTTTTTATAAAAATTCGTGAATTTTTTTATGGAACCAAAGTGAAGTAAAAACCCTTTGACCCCTTGCATTGAAAGAGTGCCATTTTGCTACCTAATCATAAATGGGATGAGTATCAATGTTTATCTTTAATTATCAAGTTTGAAATTTATTCATAAATTTGAAAACATTTTGAACTATATTTCCTATGTTTCAATTTTAAAATATTTTCAGGATTTTTTGTGGGGTGTAATATATCTTCTAAATATTTATTAAATTTAGTCTTAAAAGTAATTTTTTAAATACCTTATTTTGAATTGACATCAATTTTATAAACCAAGTTGAAGAATCAATGAACTCCAATATGGCGTTTAAAAAGTATTTTGTAACTTTTAGATCAACGACAATCAACACATGTTGAAATTCACAAGTCTAATCTTGATCCTAGTGTCATTAGTGGAGTAGTTGATAATTTATCAGACAATTAATGGTTCTTTTTATTGTGTGCAACAACAGGTAATGATCATGCGGGAAGCACCTAACTTTGAAGTGATCAAGGAGAGTGCACTAAACTAATTTAGAGTCCAGCAAAAAGGTGGCACCAAACTTGCAAATGAGAGAGAGAGAGAGTGAGAGAGAGAGCACGCACACAAGAAGAAGCACTCCTAAGAGAATTGAAGTTAGAGGAGATGTGCCAAAGAGATGGGAACTAGGTGTGAAACTTTAAAATGCGAGGAAATGCTTCAACAACTCTTCATATTCTTGACACGTGTTTTAAGATGTTTTTACTTAGAAAGGGTGCAGATTTTAGGGTTTAGGGTTTAAGGAGCTTCAAGATTAATATGTTCAACACCTTTGTCCACCAGAGATTTTTTGAGCTTGTGTTTGGCCATATTGCCACAATGTGAGCTTGTATTCATGCAGATATATATATATCACAATGTGATCATTAGAAGGCCCTTACAATCAAGATGCCTACAAGTACCTATTCCACAAATTGGTTCGGTTGGTTTCATTTTTGTCATTTCTAGTAAACATTGTGGATATGAGCTTGGAGCTGCTACTTTTAAAAATTTAGATCATTGTCATTGGCAGTGAGCTCTTTTGCTTGTGAACTAAATCAGCAAAAACACAACAACATAATGAGGTTTACTTTGCATCAATTGACACATTCATGTTGAATATGCCACATATTTGATAGAGCCAAGTTAGTGTGCTCCATCTATTAAGGTTTTTTGTTCGTTGGTTCGCTCTGCGCTTAAGGGGGAGAGACTACACAATGGCATGTAGTTTGTTTTGTCTTTTTTTTTTTTTCTTAACATCATTTTGATTAGCATAAATATGTGAATTTATATACTAAATATATCACAAGTAAACATTTATAACAACCTTTCTATTGTAATAATGTCTATGTTTGTTGGTCCTTTTTTATTGGAATTTCTGTGTAGCATGTCTGTACTTGCTCACCAATTTATTAGATAGTTGTTTTTTTTTAAATGTGGGACCAGGGAATGTGAAGAGCATTTTATAGTGTGTTTTTTGGTCTTCCTAATGAGCTCTATTTGAAAATGGACAGATGCCCAACAATGGGACGAAAAAGAAATACAAAATCTTTTTAAACCTTTTATCATCTATTTTATATGGTTAATTAAAAATTAGTTGTGACTTGTGAGGTGCATCCCAAAGTTTTTTGAAAAATAATCAGTTATTTTTATTTGCCCATCATTTTTTCAAAGTTGCAAATTTGAAATCAATTTTTTTTAATAAATAATTTTAAAATAATATAATTTTGTATTTTTTAAAAACCATTAGTTTACTAGGAAGTTTGGCTGGAATTATATTATTTTAGAGATGCCAAATTTTTATTGTATTTTATTTTCAGAATAAATATTTTATGAAGGATAACGAAGCATATTTTGGACTATTCTATGTGTTGAACCTTATTTTTCCCCCAAAAATATATATTTAGTAGCGGTTAGTTGAACTTGCTAGTAAGGTACAATTTTACAAAGTTTAGAAACTTTGAAAAAATGGCTAATCAAAGAAAAAAATTTGAAACTTTGAAATTTTGGTTAATTAAATAAAACAATTGGCCCATCACTTTGGACACTTCTTCCAAAATTATGGAATACCTTGGTAAATTTTATTCAACACCAATTAGTTATTTGTAAGAATGTTGAAAATAATTTTTTTTTCCAAATAAATATTTTTTTTGTAAAAAGAAGTTCATTTTCTTTAAATAATTTCTTTTTCCAGCATGGAATTTTTTTAACTAATTAATCATTTGACAGTCATTTGTTGGTTCTGCCCATAGGGAAAAGACTATGCATTTGTGCAAGATTCGGACTTGGGGATAAAATTTTGGCTCATTCATTGGCCAATGTGGAGATGACAAGTGTTCACAAAATGAAATTTTTCACATGGACATAATTTTCCATGTTTGGGTGGATGTAACCCTAAGTACATTAGGTTTTCAGGTAATTGAACATTGTAGGTTTTGATAACCATTGCAAAAGCTGAAAGGATTTTCTTTTTCAACCAAACTCTCTGTTATTGGAATTACAACTCTAGCTGAAATGGTGATTATCAATAACCATGCTAATGGCCTTCACAACTTGCAAGATCTCAACAACAAAACTATGGATTTGGTAAGATCTTTTTTTCTGCATTCTTTTATTTATGTTTTTTGTTACAACGAAATAGTGAATGATGTTGATGTATTTCTCTTTTGCCCTTTTTTTTGGTGTTGTTTCTCTTTTAGAGGAGAAAAGTCTCTCTCTATTTTAAGAGGGAGGATTTTTGCCTCCTTGTTGCTACTATGGTGTGACGATATATTATCCATCTGAGACAAACTTGGTTTGTTCTTTATTTTGGAGTCCTTTCCAAGATTGTCATGTTATGGTATGTGTGTGTATGTGGGATGGGTCAATGTAGTAAAAGTAGCCATGGGAATGGGATGATGATATATGCATCACTTGAATCCATGGCCTTATGTATTCGTAGTTTGGATTTTTCATGGCATTTGCTCATGTGTGCAACAATGGAGTTGGAATTAGCCCAAATGGTAGCAACAATGTAAGATCAAGTGCACATAACATGGGTGAAATGGATGGAGGAACTTTTGCAAATTGCACGTTATGAAAGAGTTGAAGCATGCAAAAAGTGCTTCCATTTGCAACAATGTTTTTCTCGCTTGCCAAAGTTAAATGAATCTAACCTTAGTGAGAGCATGCCAAACACAGGGTTAACAAGTGTTATGGAATCTACTGCAAACACACATCAATATCAACAACAACAATGACTGTTGGAAAAACTTCACTAGCATTTGGAGTTGCATCAATCCATTGTCTCATCCCCCCAATCCTTCTTCACTAGTACACCATGAACAACAAAACATTATTGAACATTCACATGATTCAATTCAGGTGCTCCAACACCTGGACTTTCCATCCTTGGATCTACAGTATTCACTCCATACAATCCTTCAAATCCATTCACTAAATGAGCAATGTTTTATGAAGAACTTGAAAGTATAAAACAAATCATTACAATGTTAGATTTTCAGCATCAAGTGGGGCATCGGCAACATCATGGGTTGCTGCAACAGTGCTTAAATGAGCAAACAAAGCACAAGTCTAAGCAACAGCCATTTCTTTAGATGCAACAATGGAAACAAACGTTAGAAAATTCAATTCGAAGAACAAGCTCTTATGCATCAACAATCAACATACAATCCTCAAGACAATGTGTTCGCCACTATATCTGTATCATAACAGCATACAACATGGCAATTTGTATCTGTTGGTGAAGTCAGCTTTTCTCCACAACATATGTGCTTGTCATCACCCCATTCCCATAGTATAAGTTTACCAAGTACTTGCCTTCATAATGGCTCAATAGTGGCTTCCCTTTTAAGTCTTATGGAGCTATGTGATATGTCAAAGCCCAAATAAATGCATCCAGGATCTAGGCTAGTTCATCTAGTAAAACCACTTGGGGCAAACCCCCAAGTGATGTTGAACTCCTTGCCCAAAAAAAGAAAGCTTCTCCAAGTAGTGATGCAAGCAAGACCACTATTACAAACTCTACCATTGGTTGGGCCCATTCTATAATGGCAATATCCACCTCCAATCCTTGAAAAGTCAACATTCCACAAGTGCCTATATCATCCTCAACTTCTTGTGATTCTCGAACAATGATCACAAACATGGATCCAATGGTTGTGAGACATCTTAATTCACACAGTGTGGTGCATCTTTTGGGACCTACCTACATTCAAAATAACATCTATCGCCTTCCATCACCTTTTTTATCAACTTCAATAGCCCCTTGTGCTATCGGTCTTGTTTCTCAAGGTATCATGCACATGAACAGCATCATGGGTCATGTGAACCCAAATGAAAGAATGTTACATCAACACCTTTAGTATGCCAAAATCCATTAATCATATGGACTATACACTAAACTAAACCTTCTGGTGATCTTGAACAAGGTGTAACTTTTGCATCAATCAACTTTAGTCAAGCAAGAATCTTGGGTAAGTGAACAAATTCACAAGGCGCTTGGTGCATTGTGTGTGTTGGAAAAAGGTTTTTCATGTTGCTATTGTTGATGATGATGATGATGATGACTAGTGTGTTCGTGGAATTTTCTCCCTTTGCATTTGTGAGATACTTATTTGCTACATCAATGAATTAATCCCCCCCTTCTATTCACTGTCAGAATGATTTTCTAGGATACCAACAATAGTTTTGGGGTCTTGAAAACCCTTGATGTCTACTTTTGGGTTGCATTATCCATGGTGAGAAACTTCTTCTTCTTCCACATGCCATCCAAGAGAATTCATCTAACAGTTGTTTCACTCCTTTTGTTACGCCCCCTCTTGCAATTGCCTACCCTAATATCAATCCAGACTTTGTGGTGGCTTGCAATAAAGATTTTTTTTCAAATAACCTAATGATGGAAAAATAATTCTTCAAACAGTGCAACCATTGTGGTGGCTGGTGGGGTTGACTTAATGGTGTGTTATGGGAGGATAAAAAATTACAGTTCTTGTTAAAGGACCAATAGGAGTTCCAAGGGTGTACAATATCTATCGAGAAATTAGGTAGGCATATATATTCCTACATTTCTCTATGCCTAATGAAGGGTGAATTTCATCATCACCTTCTTTTTGCTTTTCTTTCTAATGCAATGCAACATTGCATGAAAGGTGTTGAACTTAATGTTCTATATGCTCATTTTTTTGGAACAAATATGTATGCTACAATTTTGAATGAAAATTGCATCCTTTCTATCAAGGTTGACTCCCAATCGATATGCTGCATTGTTTGCTGAATTGTTGTAACACATGCACCTTTAGACATTTGGAATGCTAAAGGCAAAGAACAAGGGGCCCGTGCAGTTCTAGTCTATTTGAGTACATGTTGGCAATGGTTTGCAGGGTCAAAGTTTGGAGACTATGGTACATTTCTACCTACATAAACTCATGCACCCTCCATGTTTGCAAATCCTCTTCCACCTCCACATGCACTAGAACCTGCTGATGTGTTGGGAAAAGGCAACTTGGAGGTGATTTGTTGCATTAGAAGGCTCTAATCTATTTTTGGTTTTCCTTTGTTTATTGTGCGATTAGGATGCAAGGCAAGTATTTGAAGGAATTTACTCGATTTCAATTACCAAGAGGTTATACTTGTTGTTTAGGCATTATAATTATGAGATGAGTTCAAAAAAAAAAATCAGTGCCTGATTTTGTATTTCTCGTGCTTGTGGGCAAATCTAAATGGCTTGTGAGGTCGACAAAGGTATTGTTATAGACCAAGGCCATTTGCAATGGGTTGACTTTTATCTGGGTTGCCATTTACTTTCTTAAAGCAAAAATGAACAAAGTTGGCATTATTTGGTCCTAGAATGCAGATGCGATATGGGGGGAGGAAGCTATGGGAATCTAAGGATGAGAAGCTTTGGGTCCATGACTTGTTTGATCAACTTACCACACAAGATGAGAGTTTCTCTACAAAGGCAAGGTTTGCACTAAAGTTCTTTTGTTATTGATGTAAAATGTAATTTCAAATTTCAAACATTTTATATAAAGATTTCAATTTTTAGTTTTCAGTATTCAAACATTTTAGTTTTTAGTTTTTAGTTTTTAGAATTTAGACATTTTAATTTTCAGTATTCAAACATTTTAATTTTCAGTTTTCAATATTCAAACATTTTAGGTTTCAATTTTCATTATTCAGATGTTTCAATTTTCAATTTTCATTATTCAGACGTTTCAGTTTTTAATTTTCATTATTCAAACATTTCAATTTTTAGTTTTTAGTTTTCAATATTTAGACATTTTAGTTTTTTGTTTTCAATATTCACACATTTTAGTTTTCAGTTTTCAGTTTTCAGTTTTCAGTTTTCAAACATTTCAATTTTCAATTTTCATTATTCAGACATTTCAATTTTCAATTTTCATTACATAGACATTTCAGTTTTCAAATTCCTTCTAAACATTTTACAAAAAAATTTCAATTTTCAACTTTCAACTTTTAATATTCACACATCCAAATTCAAACATTTGAATTTTCAAATTTTCAAATTCCAAACTCTTCACATAGAGATTTCAATTTTCAATTTTCAGTTTTCAACTTTAAGTATTCACACATCCCGATTTAGACATTTTAGTTCTCAAATTTTCAGATTCCAAACATTTCACATACAAATTTCAAATTTCAGTTTTCGACTTTTAGTATTCACATATTGAAATTCAAACATTTCAATTTGCAAAATTTTAAACTCCAAACTTTCCATATATTGTAATACCTTGGCAAGTTTGACACATGCCTCCCAAACAATTAATTAATTTTTAATATTCAATTTTAGGAAACAAAATATTCCTAAAGATTTTTTATTTTCCTTCCTAAGGAATTGGTCTTTGGAATAAAATATTAATCATGGTCATATAACATTGAGTAGAGCCATTACACGATGAGCTGCTTGTTGAAATTGTCTTCAAATTGCAATATAGAGGTGCTTCCGTTTGGCAACCCACCTACATAAGATAAGGGAAGGTGTGCAATGTTGAGCAAAGGTAATGGGATCAAGTGTTATACAATGGAACTAGAAACAATGTCATCCACAACCCAAGGGTGGGATTCAAATATAATTTTTTTAAGGCTTAATAAGTACCTTCATAATAGGTAACCATACTCAATCCCATTAAAAGGCCTCATTCAAAATGGTGAACCAACCAGTGTAGGTGTTGGCTCACCTTGCCTATTGGACACTTCCCACCCTCTCCCCGCAAAGAAGGTTTCACAAACTAGGAAACCTCTTAATGTAGAGGCCAAAAAACTTTCTTCCAACATTTATGGCATACCTTTCTTAATGTCATCTAAGCCAAGGGGTTCCAATATGGTAGTGCAGCACCCCTAGCATCCAAAACATCCAAAACCAAGGGTGATATTCAAACATAACATATATTCAAATCACATTACTATTCCTCACTCAAAATGGTGAACCAATCAATGTAGGTGTTGGTTGTTCACCTTAGTTGTTAGACACTTTGCACAAAAGAAAGTTTCATCTTAAGATTCTTCTTGATGGAAATGACGCACCCCCAACTCCTCGAAGGACTCAAATGTGAATCCAAGTAGAAGACAGTGGAAGAGGGAGGAGTCGGGGCACGCTCCCTAACTCATAACACTTTGAGGGGTAAAGGGGCGTGTTGGAGCTCTGGGATGGGATTAGGAAGAGTTAACAAGCTTCACTCACTCACATGGGCCTGCACACAATCCACACAAAATGGTTAATGCATAGTTGGAGCACCTTTGGTGCTAGGAGGAATCACGAGCAACACGGACACACTAGACTCACCACGGCCCAGACTTGGGGGAAGCCACCACCTTCCCCCTTATAGTATACTCTGTGGCTAACCACGGGGCCTACATCCAAATGGCTTTTCTCTCCCAGGACTCCCACTGGGACTCACACTTGGGCCAACGACACATGCCACATTATTAGCTACTAAATGCAAAAAACTACATTGTTTATTTCTTGGAAACTTAGAGGCTTGCTTAGTATAACATGAAATTTCTACTTAAAGATGAAGTGTAGGTTTTGAACTTCCTTATGGGTAGCTTTAAGCTTATTGATTATCAAAAGATAGCCTTAGTCACAAGTCACAAACAAGGATTAAATTCACTTAAATTTTTTTATTTTTTTCATTTTCATGTGTCATTTGTTTTTTTTTCTTTACCTCCTTTTCTTTCTTATGGTGATTTTTTAAAAATTAACTTCTCACTATTTTTATCTTCATCATCATTATTTTATATGTTTCAAAGGCTTTTTTTGCTTGTTTTGTGTTCATTAAGCTTGACTGGGTATATTTTATTTTATTTTTCCTTATATATTTTTTCCTTATGTTGTGTTCAAATTGTCAAGTTTTGGTCCAATTAACTTTGACAACAAAGTAAAACAAGCAAACCATATGTGCTAGTTGAAGACATTGATCACACAATCCATAATGCCGCCTTTGACTATTTGGTTTTAAGTGTGTATAGTAATTCATGTTCTTTCTTTTGATCCCTAAATTTATTACTTATTCCTATCTCCATGCATATGTGATTGATTTTGTGAATACCATCACAACCATTATTAGGATCAAGGGCATTTTGATAAAGACACATTATACGTTGATTAAAATGGCAACTTTTTATAGTTGCAAATTTTTTTTGTCAAAGGCAAATCTAACTATGACAAAGGAGATTTGGATTAAACCATTGAACTTTCTACATCCACTAAAAGGACAATTGTCCTTCCTTTCAACCCTCCTATCAAAAAAAAATTCATCCCAAGGACATTATCAACAATTTTGGCCATTGCGTGTTGCAACCTTTTGCAACAATGACCATTGCATTTGCTATCATTGGTGTGCAATGGTGAAATCAATGGAAATTTTGAACTATTGGTTGTTGATGGGACCTCCCTAGAAGACATTCAAATTGTGAGTATGTATATTATTTCGTCAAGTTTTATTACTTTCTATCATTTTATTTTCAACAAATAATCTTTTACATTTGTGATTGGTGTAAGTGAATTTTGCTACCATATTCCAACCAAGTTTCACAACTTGGCTAAGAAATTCCATTAAGGGGCCCTCACACTTTGCATCATGAAAAACATTACATGCAACAATAAGGGTGACATGAGGCTATTGATTATTGTTTCATCAATCATTGCTCTAGTTTTTTGAGCCATATTATAAAACAGCCAAACCTCTTTATATATACATATTGTGTTACATTGGTTTCCAAAAACATTAACATCAACATTTACATTTTCCATAAGCATGCCTCCATATCCTCATATATCACATATCCACAATATGTTTTACTAACATTGTGAAAACATAATTGTTTTTCATTTTGTTGATTCTACAAAAGTTTGCTAATTTTGTTTTCATTGGTTTTGCACTTTGTCAATTCTATGCTTGCCAATTTTGCATGAATCTATTTTAGAATTTTGTTCCTTGTGCACTTTTTCAATTCTACAAGTTGTAAACTCCACACTTTTATCATTTTGCATTTTTTTGATTTTGTACTTTGTCAATTTTGTACTTTTTTTAAATCTGGAATTTTGATCAATTACGTGATTTTTTAAAACTTTTCACTTCAATTTTGTAAATTATCCCATTTTGTAAGGTGTGAAATTTTTCATTTTTTAATTTTTTTTCATTCTTGTTAATTATCTGATTTTTGCTAATCCTCAAAATTAATCCTACATCTTTTCCCTTTTTTGAGATTTTTTAACTCTAATTTTCTTTTATAATTCTGCATTTTTTGTCATTATTTTTATTTCAAATCTAAAAATATTTCCATTTTGTGAATTTTTTTAATCTGAATTTTTATTTTTGATATTTTTTATTTTTGTTGATTCTCCAAGTTCTTTAATTTTGCATTCTTGTTAACTTTGCAATTTAAGTAGTTTTTTTTTAATTAGATATTATTAAGTATATGTAATTTTTTTATTAGATTTTTTCTTAATTATATATTTTACATTTTTTCCATTGTAAAATTATTAATTTTTTGATGTCCAAAATTCAATTGTTAATAAAGGTCCTACATTTGGTTTGTGAATTGCAAATTTAAATGATAATTTAGCTTGTCTTGAAGTCCCAAACTACTCAATTTTAGGTTTTAAAAAATACCAAGTTCTAGCTCAAACATCTCAAAATAATCAAAGGGGTCATAATTCAAAGTTAATTGGCTTTCCAAATCTACCAACCAACTTGGGTTTGGCAAGAGTGAGCTAATAAGCTTTTATCTTGGTAAATTTTTCCTTGGATAAATTTATGTAAGTTTTTGGGATAAGTATTTACTCACCTATATTGATTTTGGTAAATTTTAGCTTCTATAAGTTTTTGTTTTAGTAAGTTTCTAGGACAAGTCATTTTGGCTAAGTTCTAGTAAGTTTTATATTATTTTGGGGGTTGTCCAACAAACCCCATTTTTCTATCATTTGTCAACATGACTATTAACAATGTGCTCAATGTTCAACATCTTCAATGCGTTCAAAATTATCCTTTCGTAGTCAATGATTATTTATTTGATTCAATGTCATTTTTGCTTCATTATTCACGAACCTCACCCCAATTTTGTTCCCATTGTATGGCCCACTTTGCACAATTGTTCCAACAAACTATTCTTGCATTCCAAGAAACCATTAATATCCATTTTGATGTTTCCTTATTGTATGAAGATCATGGCATCAATTCCTTGCAAACCTGTGTGGACAAGATGGCCATAAGTGCAAAATGTGGGGGTTTGTAAGGTGACAACGGTGCAATATTTTGTTTGGAAAATTATTTACCAAGGCCTATTTATGTGTGGTCAAAAAACATTGTGTGATATGATTGCAAGCTAGTAATGATTTTATAACAAATAGCCCATTATAATTGCTCTACCATGATGAAATATTTAATCCTACAAAAGGCCACTATGAACCAATTATTTTCCATAATACTTCATAGTTGAATGATCAAAGCATGTTGAAATTAACACCCATGGAACATGACACCAAACCAAGAACATAATGCATTAAACCACATGAGAAAAATGATCTTTACCTTTGCATGACACTAATGATGCTATGCACTCACAAAAACATAAAACTCAAACATCACATGAACATGTTCATAAACCTAAACATTTTCATTGGTAACCCATCCATGGCAATGAATTAAAGGATTTGATGACTATTTTTCCATTATCCACTTTAAAAGATATAGCAAATACATTTTCGTCCAACAATTCCATATTGCAATTACAATTCACTCAAGTTGATCATTATTTACATCACATTATACCAAAATTATATATCTTGCAAAAACTACCAACTCTTCTTTGGCCAACATCCAACCTATGAAAAAAAAAAATGTTAATACTAATGACATTGATAATTTTCAATTACAAGCCCAACAATTTCCTTCTCATCAATTGAATGCAAATTTAACTAGTTGTAACATTCCATAAATTTGCATCAACACACCAAAAGAAGACACATTTTTTCAATCAATGGAAAATCATTGGATCATCGTGTTAAATATTTTCAGCAATTTAAAGATACACCAATTCATCCACATGTGTGTTATCATCGATTATGCTTTAAAAAATAAGTAGTAAAAATATATAAAATAACCATTGAAAATTTTCTTTTGATATTCCAATTGGTGAATTTAAAACATTATTGTGTAAAAGTTGTTGTTCATTCTTTCCAAAAAAGAAACACCAAAGCTTTTATCCCAACAAATATTAAATTGAATAGCCCCATAAACCTTTTTTTAAATGAATTAAAAGAATGATTGGTATCACCTCGTTTTGCCTTTGTTCAAATTTGGCAACTCCAAGGTTATGGCCAATACAATATTAAAATATTATAAATGTTTCAGCAAATGTAAATATCACTCAATCAATTTTACCTCATCTTCCACATGATGAAAGAACTATTGGTTTATCATTAAAAAGAAAAATGGAATACAAATTGCCATATTTGACAGGTAATGTATGTCCAAGCCATATTATGACAACTTTGCATGATTTCTTCAACACATCATCATACAAAAATTCTAATATATCAATCCATACACAATGGCTTTATATGTTCACATTGTCTCATCAAACCCATTCTATTAACATTTCTTGTGAGACAAATGATGTGCCATGTGATAATTATAATGAAGATGAATTTGAAGAAGAAGAAGATATATCAACGGATATTATGGTGCAAAACATATTGTCTTTTGAACAAATTTATGATTACTTTGAAAATGTTATACTTGTGGAACTAAATAAAAAGTTTAAACCGTTGGGTCTTTTCCAAGACATTCATTGTGAAAAATTAAATTTTTCAACATTATTTTTTGGTCAACCTTGTAGGAACCAAGGAAATAAAATGTCATATCAAACAATTGTTTGATGGGAACTTTTGCATAGAAACTATGATTTTGCCACACACATACCATACTTGTTTTTTTATGTTATAAAAGTATTGATCAATTGTGTTGTATCATCATCTTTTTAGATGTCAACTTCAAGCACATGAAATCATTAACAAACCAAACCTAGATGTTATATTACATTCAAATTCAAGATACATGGATCTTTCACAAATATGTACTAGGTGAAAGCACACAATGGGTGAGCCACTTTTCACCACTTTTCACCCAAAAAAAGTAATATAATAGGTGCAAAGTAAACTAAAATCTTGATGGCATTTTTTGGAAACCCTAAACATTAAATAAACAAATAAATAAATGTGGAAGACAACATTTTGGAACTCAAAGCTTATTTTGAATCAAAGTTAAGTTTGATCCAATGGTTAAATGAAAATAATTGGATAAAATCAATGTGCATAAAGTATATAACGTACATATTTTCAACAGCCATAGGGATTCATGTTTGTGATTCATAACACATTACCAAACCAAAGAAAAATGAAAAACTAATATTATGCCCACCTATGAAATCTTCTCCTTTTTCTTATAGTAATGGATTTTTCCCAAAACTAGAATTTATTATGCATTATTGTTAACAAAGTGCAAAAAAACACATTTTTTGAATATATTTTCAACCAAAACATGTAAATTTTAAATTTAATTGATGTACATCAATATTGCTCACCACCAAGAAATTTATTACAAAACTCCACCCATAACCTTAGTTTTGAAATATATTTACAATTTTTCATACTTTGTGACATGTATTTTTTTTACACAAATATATTTCATATGTTTGATTTTGTAATTTTTTGTTGGATTTTCTTTTTAAATAAGCTAGTTTAAGTCTAAAGTTGATGTAATATACTTTAAATGAACAAAAATAATTCAATTTTTGATGTCCACATGTACCCAAAAAAACCAAACGCAAAATTTCTATTTTTGTGACTATAATTTTTGGGGGGTGTAATGTGCTTTCACCCTACTTCACCTAATCATTTAAGTCGATTAGGATAACACGTGTTCACAATGATATGTTAATTAGGCCCCCTAACATTTTTTGTTACATTCATTAGTGTTGAAAATAAATGGACTCCTTTGCAACAATGCTTGTATGACTTTAATAGTAAAAAACTTGGATTCAAAGTGCCATTTGATAAATCGGAAACGAAACACATTGTGGATCTTATATGGTTTGATCCTATTACATGTGCTTGTTACTATGACCATCGCATGAAATGTTTTTGAAAATTGTGCATGAAAGATGATTTTTTTGGACCTTTATTGGATTTTTTCTTTGTTATAAAATTTCAAAACCATGGAAGTGAACGTGATCAAGGACTTTTATGGGTTGCAAATGCACCAAACCTCCATGGTTTGGACTCTAATAAAATAATGGAATTTTTTGCAGATAAGTATATTACATGTGATAATGATAAATTAACACCAAACTTCCATGAAGCTCAAAGACATCATCACACAAAAACTTGTAGAAAAAAAATCAAGTTATTTGTCATTTCAATCTTCCATAGCCCTTATGGAGAAAACACAAATTCTCGAACCAATAACACTTCAAAATTGATCCTTGTTGAAAAAGACCCATTTAAGTGAAATCAAGAACAATTTTTTTGATGAGCTTAATGAAATGGACCTACAAACAACACCAAATATGCCATTCACCACATTTTTAAAGTCAATTTCCATAGATAAGGATACATACACTCTAGGGCAAAAACATTATGCAATTAGCTGCTTGTTTTGTTTGTCACGTGAAATCTCCCAAATTACAATACCACCACCATGTTTTTCATACATTTAGAAAGCCTTTGATGAATAGGGGTGCATTAAGGTGTTAGTTTTGTAATGTTTAAACCTAGAGCACAAGAGTTATTGAATATTGGACAATTTTGTCAAAGAAAATTCACAAAATCTAAATTAAAATTTGGAGAAAATTTTGGGCAATCTTTTGGTATTGTTGAGAAGCCTTTGATGAGTAGGATTCTTGGAGGTAGTCTCATCATTTTTCGACATAAGGTGGTGAAGATATTGAATTTTGAATAATTTCATCATTGGAAATAATTTAAAATTTAAAGTTCACAACTGGGCTTTATCATCAAGGTCTTATTCACACTTGGAGTAGCTATATAATCATTCTCACACTTGGGCCAATGGTACATATCATACTAATCTATCTATTAAGGAAGGTAGTTTGTTTGTTTTGTTTTGCCTCTAACTTTAAGATCTTTAATTGAAACAAGAGCACCTCGTGCCATTCTCTTGGTATTGTTGGAAAGCTCTTTATGAGTAAGGATGCCCCAAGGTGGTTTCCTAGTGTTTAGACCAACAATGTAGGAGTTATTGAATTCGGAATAATTTTTGTCATTGAAAATTTAATAAAATCAAAACTAAAAATTTTGAGGAAAGTGAGCACACTATTGACACTTTTGGAAAGTTCTCAAAGAGTAGGATTTTATGGGCATAATAATTATGTAAACTTTTTGGACCTAAGGTGTTGCAGATATATTTTGTAATATTTTGTAAATGAAAATTTCAATAAAATTTCAAATTTCAAATTAAATTAGTTGAGTAACAAGTTCACACTTGGGCCAACAGCACAAGCCACACTAGTTACTACAAACTGATATTAGCACAATAACATGTTATGATGACTTATGACATGAATGTGAAGACCTAGTGCAATAGGAAAAGCCATATTCATTAGTAGTTTTTAAACAAACACATTTACAAAGGACAAAATATGCTCTCTTTTTATCAACAAGTGATCCTTCCCTTTCATTTATGCTAATGATATAATTTTCTAATTTTTCATCAGTCATAAAAACCTTCTTTTGTTGTGCTAATGATAATTTTTCAAATTTTCATCAATAGTAAAAAAAAATCTTAAAACTTCTACTTTCTACAGTAAATTGAGTAGTTTGGGACATTAAAGCAGGAGCAGGAGTGGATCCAAGAACCCACTTGACATTTGAGCTGCAACCGAAATGACTAAGGAAGCATGAATAGAAAGCTAAATATGAGTTCCTTGCTCACACTGAAAATCTACAATCATGTGGGGTTCACAAACAGAAGCAATCTAGCGCCAATAAACATTCCCATAACTGGAAATATTGGTGTTCTTAGCAGCAAAAAAAAAAGCAACAAGCAGATTTCTGTCTCACTTTGGGTGGTTTAATGCCCACCATCTGGAAGCTAATAACTAATGGCCAATTCAAATTGGAAGCATACAAACACTTGAAGCATTCTGATTTCACAGAGATGCACACTAATGTATATACATTTCACTAGAGTTTTCCAGAAGAGCACTCAGAAATGCTCCTTTATGTTTACATGAGACATAAAGATATGAATCTAGAGAAAAGCTGATAGATAGCCAGCCATTCCTTCAATTATGACCACAAAGGACACAAAACTGTCTTGCAGATGATATGCAAAAATTTGTAGAAAATGGAATTTCAAACTATGGTCGGAGTGGATCCTCCAAACCAGCAGGTGGTGTAAGCACACACCACAGAAACTTTCACCAAAGAATAGCATCCAAGAAGCATCATGACCTTTGGAACTTTGGCTGCTTCACTGCCCTCAATGCATACAAAAATGTGAACTCGAGTTGCCATGGCCATGGTACAAATTCCCACACTGGCTAGATTTGGTGATGAGCAGAAAATTGATGAAAAGAATTTAAGCTCTTGCTATGCAATACAGGGGGGCATTTGGGTCATACCCATAACAGATGTCAGTGTGCCAGAAATGAAAACAGCATGACTACATGTCAACCTTTAATTGCTCATCTATGGATGTGAACTCATGGAAGAATGCCCTGAAATGGCGAAATGCTGTGTTGATATCTTCAGCGCCACACATCTCACGCACACTGTTAAAATGCACACCAAGACCACATTAGAAAACAATTTCTGATACTGTCGGTCCATGTGATGCAACAGGTGAAACATGAGCTGCAAAATGCTGTTTCACCACTTCAAAGAATGATCTCATAAGATCATCCTCACACATTCTACTGGGGCGATGTCACACATGTAGCTACAAGAGATCTCTAGTAGTTGAAGCAGGTCTATATCTATCAGCTTGAATCTGCCTGTTCACTCAAAGCGTCATGTATTCATGGTATGAGGACCTACACTGATTGAATGCTTATAACCATCCTTCCAGGTTGGAAGTCTTTTTGCAGTCACAAACTAGGAACAAGCTTTAGGTAGTCTAAGCATTTAAGGGTGTAGGTAAAGAATGCTTAAAAAGATTGAATGACCTATGCATGGAGAGCTGGGGTAAACCACAATCAACAATCCGGATGCCATAGCCTGCTGCCAATATTGGGTTCACTGTTGAGCAGCAGCCCATGTCCCTCGTCACTGCAGAACCCTTCATGACAATCCAAAACCACAACAATGTCATTGTGTTGCTCTCCAACCACATGGAGCATGAAAGCACAATGTACAAATCCTGCTGGGGTGAAAAGATCCAGCTCACTCGGGACTATTCCTTTGCAAATTACAATGTCATCAAACATGGTTTGAGGGCATGAGTTTGGAAACATCAGAAAAAACTCTTTCCTCATCTACAGGGAAATATAGCAAACCTGAACTGGGATGCAATTTCGTTTAGCAACTTCACGAAAGAGAAAAGACGTAACAATGTCAGTTGCATTGCTGTGAACAGCATCCTGCTTGATGACAAGACCTTCAAACAGCTTGGGATGATGGAATGCATCATCCTCACCCATACCACACACTTGTGTAGGGTGCATAGCATGTGCCATATCTGCTGCCACTGCATCAAATTAAAGACCCCCAACAGCATATGGTTTAGTAAACAACACCTGGTACTGACTCTCCAATGCACCTAGCATTCACCAGGCCAAGAGTTCATTTGGTAGAGCACAATGTCAGGTCTCTCCCATTGCAGTTGTAAGCCAGTTGGTTCTATGAATTGTCAGCAGGAAATTTTCCAGTTCTTTCTTCATTAAATTTTCTCATTCCATCTAGCTTTGCTACCTTCTTAGCTCAATTTTAAGTGGACCTGTTCAGATTCAGTCAGAAAACTTTCAAAACTTTTAATTTCAGCAATGTTGTACCAAGGACTAACCAATGAAAGACCGACGAAGAGCTCGCTCAACAACCCCTTCACTCTCTGTGCCCCGGGCAAGCCACCTTGTTATGCGAGTCATGGCCTGCAACATAGTCTGAGGTCCTGCTCCTTGTGCTGTGTCTGCCTGTACCTGCAACAGACCCATATACAAACATGGGTGAGGTGTACCACAGTCAAACAAAGTTATGGTGAAGCTACATGCCACTATACCTTGTGAAGAAGCCAAGATGCTGCAAGGACATTACCTCTCCAATGTCAAAGAGGGCCACCATACGGATACAGCTTTCATCCATAAGAGAAGATGGTTCAGTGCAGGTGTCCAGTAGAGCTGATAATGCACAAAACGAGGATGCTAGATTGTCCAGCCTACCCGCAAACACAAATTCATCACGCATACCCCCCACACAACTAGGTTGCATATCATATACACTGAGCTCAAAGTCTGCAACCTCCGTCACATCACATTTGAGCTCCTCAGCTAACACCTGCAAATCCTTCCACCAGCCTTCCATTAATGTCACAAGATCCATGCATCACTCTGACAATCCCTGTAAGTTGTCAACTTCCACTTGCTATCTTGTCTGGGACTCTGCAGCATTATTAAAGACTCCACTAAAGGGTCAAAAAGACATCCTGCTTGCAACAATAGGATCTCTTTTCAGTTTTGGTTGATCATTGTACAGAGATGGAACATTCACAAGACCTGCTAGTCTGAAGCAATCAGCAGAGTCCCACATCCTCATCACATGCAGTAATAGTTTAAAGTGGAAAACTACAAGATTGGATGAACTCACTTGCATTTCTGGACAGGCAGACAAGTTTAAGACAGATAAGGGTGTCCAAAATCACCTCCATAATGGATAATCAAGGAATCAATGCATAGAGATTTACCGAAATCAACAGAGGGTGATGGGCAGTTCTGTTTTGAGAATAGCCTTGGTCTATCTGCTCAGGATGTTCCACAGGCATTGATGACTCCGAATCACATGACACAGTCAGTTCTGACTCAATTTGAATAGCCAAAACAGGTGCAAACTGTGCATCCATTTCACCCTTGCCACCTTCAGTTGCTAAGTCCCTGAAAATAATTGCGTGATACATGTTAACTCAATGTAAGCAGAGAACAGATGCAGTTTCTGTGGCTATTGCAACTAAGAACAAGTGTCCTTCATCACATCCAATCCAGGTCTACAAGTAGCTTTCAACTATTCTCTCCACTGCCTCCTGTTCCACAGGCTTGACAACCCATATTGCCTTGCAGAGTTCAGAATGCCTTGAACTTTACAAACTTATTCTGTATGGTGTACTGTCAAGAACCATTAAAAAAGTTCATAAACCAAAGCCCACTGGAAATTCATGTCATCTGTGACAAATTACAGACAAAATATTCTACAACAGCAGATCTCAAGAGAAAGAGACAAGGTCCAACCTCTCAGGAACTTTTGGCAGAGAGGGGATGCGCAGTATGGGTCGTCTAACTCTGACAAGCTCATGTACAAGCTCACCATCTTTCCTGCGAAGCAAAACCCGACCTGCTACACTGAGGTCTCTGTCAAACCATGTATGCCACAGCCCCGGTCCATAAGTCTGCACCTGAATGTGCAAAAAGCTTCCCTTTGATGAATGAGAGACAGGCTTCAGCTTGGGACAGGGACTGTCTGTATGAGCAGCCACCACATGGAATCCATTGCCAGGCTTATATCTACATTCAACAGTCAGAAAAACAAACACCAGCTTAGAGATAAGGCAATTTTCCCAATCCAGAAATGCTACATTTGTAATACAAGTCAACCTCATTGAAACGTCACAGTCAAGGAAATATGGCAAGCAAAGAGAGTAATTTCACATGTGAACAAGAAAGCAGACTTTGCACAAAAGAGATAAAAACCTTTCCAATCACATAAAAGTCCTTGTAGGGGAGTACACTCTCAACCTTTGACTGATATTTCAGAGTGCAGTGACACCAAAGTGGGAAAGCATAACCAAGCCACGGTGGGTGTAGACAGGGATCCTCAGAAAATAAAAGAGATAAAATTGTTTCCTATAAGATTGAAGCTAGGGGTAGGGTTTACTTGCGACCAATGGCGAAAGCAAATATGGAAGACATGTTCCTTGTGAAGAAGTAGCGACCTCCTGGCTGCAATGCCCATTCTTCACATTCACTCAATTGCTGGAAGCCTGCACCAAGCAAATGTCTCCTTGCCTCCGCTGTTTTCCATTCACCCCTTTCCCTCAGTTATTATCAGTCTTGCAAAATGTACCAAAGTCAAAAGAACACGAACCAAATCATGGACTTTGTAAAGCCCACCAAGGTGACACTGCATTTTCTTAGCAACAAGCATGAGTTTGTCACTCAAGTTGACAGATCCCTTGAAGCATTGAAGAATTGTTTTAAGAAATTCAATGGAGGCATCATCATGTTCTAATTATCTCAAGCTCTAGTGTGACACAACATCAACAGCAATAAAAAGACTAAATAGGGGGACATTCTTAAAACTATTTATTGCCACCTAAACCACTTTTACCTGTGCTTACCAGTGGCATGGAATGGTGTGCAGGAGTTGTTCACAAACTCAAGCAGACGAGGGACAATTGATACTTGTGGCTCACGGCAGAGACGACCCTGCACCAGCCAAATCAAGTTGGCCTGTCACAATCTGGACCTTTGGCAATCACAAAGAAATTTGCATGATTGTAACCTTCACCAAATGCAAAAGAGTAGAACTAGGCATCCTTATCTCTCCCTATGTACTTATCTCTAGCCTCTGCACTATAAACAATGGTAGTCAGATTTTCATTCAGAATGTTCAGATGTCCACAGCGCCACTCAAGCCACCCTGACCTTGGTCAGAATCCAGAATAATTTGCATGCTCAAAAGCCCCAAGGGCAAGTCATTTGATTTCTAGACTAAACAGTGACAGTCAATGGCACTGTTTGATCAAACCCAAGTGAGTAACCAACATCTAACCTTCAGCCTCCCTCCCTTCAACACCAAATTATAAGCCTTGACAGAGTCTTGGCCTCCTTCCTGTGTATGAGGACAGAGATATCTGCAAATTTTGATTAGGGGACTTTGTGTGAACTTTCTCATTCATTGACCCTGTCTTGTTAAAATGGGAATGCAAATATTCAGCCAGGAGCACGCAATTGCCTGAGTATATGCACACCTTACCAGAGATTACCAGCATGTCTTAGTTGTGTGGCTGTGACAATATCAAATTCATTAGAACTCTTTGAGATTGCAAGATCCTTATAGAATGAGTTACAGAGCTTGAATACAGGAGGACCACCTGCCTTCTGTGATACAAAAGAGTTGGGGGCTGGCTGCTGATGCTGATGCTGATGCTGATGCTGATGTTCACTTCGACGCTGCTCCTTATCTCCAACACCAACAAATCGTAGATCAGAAACTGGTGACACATGCAAAGGGAGTCCAAGACGGACACGTGTGTCACCTACTGTGAAATTGCTTTCATCAATACTGTGACCTTCTGTTGTTGGTCCACCTCTTCCCTCACTTGACACACCATCATAATCACAATCCTCAGCTGATGGTAGCAATACTATTGCCCCTGCCCCAACTCCTGCAATCCCTGGTGAGCTCAATAATGCTCGTGTTGGAGGCAGGCTCTCCTTTGGTCTTTTTGCTCGCTGTGTATGTTTCTGAGGGCAGTTGACACATACTGCATCCCCAATCTTGGCTAGGCAATGCCAGCAAATGAGGTTGGGCACCTGCATGAGCATATTAAACCCCTTAATGACTGATTTGGGTGCAGTACATGACAGGAGCAGAAAAGAGCTAAGAGTGGGACACATTTCCCACCCACCTCTTTAGCCGTCTTTGAATTTTCTGAAACCCAATATATATAGCAGATCAACACAGGGAATCTGAAAATGAATGTTTAGCAATCCACAACAAAAAGGTCTGATCTCCAAGCCTGGAAAATGAAGCCTTGGACAAAAGACTGCATACCTGAATCCACTTGCCTTTTACTTCATCAAACTGGAAGAAGTTCTTAAGGTCAACTCCAAGATGTCGATTAATACAAAACCGACAAAACCAGCGTCGTTTGCGCTCTCCTTTGGAATTTGAGTGACCTGCACAATCTGGGGCAGGGCAAATGAAGAGTCCACCAAACTGTCTGGTTGAGTTTTTCACCTTTCGAGAGATCCAATCCCGGGGCCAGCCCTCTCCACGCTCCAGCTGTTTTGCCGCCTCTGCTGGAGTCGTGGTGTGATGATGGGTGCACCAATGGCATGCAGCCCTGAGCTCTAGATTGAATTTCTCCCACAGGTCACTATCTATGAGGAAAGAAGGAGTGCGAGATGCATCCTCCATTTGGAACGATGAGGAGCACAGAACTCCTGTCCTAGAGACATGAACCAGATGCAATGCCAGCTAATAAAAGGAAACAAACTATCCTGCTTGAGAAGCGGGGCTGCTCCTCTTCTTCTTGCTCACCAGAATGAACAGCAGGTATGTCAGGTGGCAGACGTCCAGAGTACTACTGCAATAGTTGCCACCACCATTCTTTTGCAAAAGCTCTACATCCTCTGAGACCTCTTGCGAACTAATAATGATCTTCTCAGAAACATGTACAAGGCATGCTCCTTTGCAGAGCAGCTGGTTGTTTCTCGTACCTTGCCAACCTGCATTCCTGCTGGGATATCTCATCCTTGTCTCCATTGGTACATAGGCATAACATTACAAGGAGGCTTCTTTCTGTCTTTCATTCTCTGTCTCGGAAGAGGCTTAACCTTAGCTAGCAGCAGAGATGTACACTTTGCTGACCTGAAATGCCACTGCCATTGAGAGAGTCTACGAGAGAACACACACATGTGGACGTTGCTTCAATGGCTTCTATGTCAGGCTTCACGTCTTTCAGCCGTCTACGACAACGTCTTTCTACTAACGCTCTCAGAGAGCATCTCAAAAATGAAAAGAAAATGCAACAAACTTCTTCTTCTTCTTCTTAGACTCTCCAGCAAAATGTTCTCAACGACTTGCACATCGCCGAATTGAGAAGAAGAAGAGCAGCATATTACAACTAAGGATGATCTACAAAAACAACATCACGTTCACGACTTTTTTTGCCATTGAAGTTCCACATTCCATACAGACAACAATGTCGAAAACATGGCTTCTGCACCGTTTCTACTACTACTACCTCCATAGAAGAACATATTATTGTTCAGGAAAAAAACCTTCTTCTTCTTCTTCTTCTTCTTCTTCTCCACCAGATTGATTTCGTTATCTCTCTCTCACTGCCTAATAATAAATGGAAACCTTCACCTTCTCTCGCCACGAATTCCTCCTCCTTTGAACCTCCGCTTGTATCAGGAACCCTCTCTCTCCACCGTTTGAATCTCGTCCGAGCAGCACCGTCAAAAAGCCACAGATGAGAGCCCCCTCGGAAAATACACACAAAGTTCAGTGAGTTTTCTTTAACTATTTAGGACTTCAACTGCACTGCCAGAATAAATATAAGAAGGAGAAGAAGAAGAAGAAGCTCTGCTATGAGGAAATCCAGAGTAAGCGCACCCGCGAGAGCAAAGGAAGACGAAAGAAGACGACGAGAGAGAGAGAGAGACTCTGCTCTGCTGCTCTGAAGAAACCCCCGTGCAGAAAACACGGGCAGGGGGGAAAAAACGCAAAAAATACACGAACAAAAATGCTCTTCTGCTCGGAAGAATCCCTCGTGCAGAAACCGCGGGCAGCTGGGTAAAAAACAAAAAGAACACTCGAACAAAAGTTCAACCTCCACTGACAGAGGAACGGGCAGGGGGAAAAAAACAAAAATCAAACCTGCACAAAAAGAAGAAGAAGAATAAGAAAAACAAAATTCACATAATAAATACTAGAATAAAATATTTATGAAAATTCAAAATATAGGAGGATCCTATGTAACTTTAACTTGCAGTGGTTTTTTTCTTTCAATTTTGGCAAGAGGAATGAGCCAAATTTGGCTAAAGGTCAACCAGCAAATTAGAAATTTTATTTAAAAAGGATCCATCTTTGTTCTGGCTGCCTTCTCCAGCAGGAACTCATTGTCTAAATATGGCGACTTCTGAGTTTTTTTTTTCCTCCTCAAAATATGGCAAATCTGAAAATCATAAAAACCCCTTTGTACACTTTGCACGCAGGATTCTATTTGTCACGGCAGTGCGAGAGTTTCGCCAGAAAATTAAAACACATAAAAAATGTATTCTGTAATAATGTAAGTAGTAAGTAACTCAGTCTTTAAATTTATTTTTTGGTGTCAAATTTGTTTTTAAATTTTAATTAATCCTATTTTTATTCATTTGAAAATTTTCAAAGTAAATAAGAATCGGTGAAAATCAGTTGACTAAATAAACTCCTGACAATAATTAACATTTAAACATTATTAATTAATTAATTAAGAACTCTGAGAATAAAATCATGCAGTAAAAAATACACTGGAAAAATAAAAGAAAAAACTTAATGAATAAAAATTAAAGTACACTAAAAAAAATTAAAATTAAAATCCCTCACCTGCTGCATATATTTGTTTCTTTTTTTTTTTGGTATAAATAAACTTTTTTTTCCCTGCGACTATTACGGTCAATGCGATGATGGCGCGTGTCAGAAAGGACGCAACCCGTGCCCGTTTTTTTTTTTTTTTTTTTTTTTTTTTTTTTTTTCCCCTTTCCCT
>Ga0116229_10001437_pt1 | contig 37332 bp, 31 predicted proteins | sample S1TSphgellanicum_3_FD_87313 | JGI IMG/M metagenome (GOLD analysis project Ga0116229, IMG submission 87313) | Host-associated microbial communities from peat moss isolated from Minnesota, USA - S1T2_Fc - Sphagnum magellanicum MG | ecosystem: Host-associated > Plants > Peat moss > Unclassified...
GCCGACAACGGTAACACGGGCGTCGCCCACCCGCCGCGAGACGGCGGTGATCGACCCGTGGCGCTGCAACTCCTCGGTGTCGTCGCTCGCCGGCGCATCCGGCTCGATGAACACCGACACCGTGGCCAGGCCATCGGAATACACCGCCTGCAGCGCCGAGCGCGGGTGCTCGGCGCCGGAATGGCCCAGGTGACGGACCATCTCGGCCAGGCGGTGAAAGCCGCCGGGCGGGGTGAGGCTCCAGCCCTGGGCCTGCAGCTCGGTGGCCTCGGACTGCTGGCGCTCGACGGTCCAGCCGGCGGTCGGCCAGGACGGATTGAGCGTCGCCGGATCGACGCTGCCGATGCGCACGTTGGTGAAGGCCATCTGCTCGAGCACCTCGTGCCGGTCGTTGACCGTCTGGGCCTCGAAGCGCAGGCCCGTCGCCGGATCGACGCACAGTCGATAGCCGTAGCGCATCGCGTCGCGGGGGACGAGATCGATCACCGCGCAGGGACTGCCAGCCACGCGGCCGACGCCGTGGCGGCGCAGCTCGTAGTGGGCCAGCACCTCGGCCGGAACCATGTCGGCAAAGGCCGGGAAGGCGTGCGGACCGCCGTGCTCGACGACCACGCGCCGCAGCTTGGGATACAGGCACTGCACCTCGCCGCCCTGGCGGATGAACTCGCGCGGCGGGCCGTCGAGCGTGTGCACCCGTTCGCGCGTCTGCACGCCGTCGAAACCCTGGACCACCGTCGAGGTGTGGACCTCATCGCCATGGTTGTAGACGATGGTGCCCGAGTAGCTCAGGTGGCGCGCGGCTTCCTGGATGGTCTGCAGCCAGGCGACGTCGCTGCGCTCGGCGGGCGCCTCGCCGGCAGCAGCGGGCGCCGCCGGCAGCGCGAGCACCAGGCTGGCGACCGCCGCGAAACAGGGACGCAAGGCCGGCCGCAGCGCGGAGCGCGACGAGGGCCCAGCCGACGTGTGCGGCGAAGGATGCAGCGAGGTATGCAGCGAGGGATGCGAGCACGGATGCAGCGGACGCCTACCGGCACGACGACCGGCCTGCGGGCGTTTGCCGATCACTGCTCGCCTTCGCCGCCGAAGCGCAGGTAGACGGCGGCGGCGGGCATCACGCCCGTGCCGGTGACCTCGCGGTGTGCCTCGATGTACGGATCGAGACGCGGATTGAACGCATGGGCGCTGGCCGCGGCATTGCGCACCGGCGCGCCGGGATCGCCCGCCGCCAGGACCTTGTCGGCAACGGCCACTCCAGCGCTGGTGCCCGCATCGGCGCTGGTGCCGGCACCGGCACCGGCGCTGCCGGAGCGCAGCTGCGGCACGGCCACGAATACGAGCACGGCAGCCGCAGCGGCGACGGCAAATCCGGTGGCGATGTGGCGCCGGGCACCACCGGGCAGCGCACGCGGCGCCAGCAGCGCCGGCTCGCTGTCCAGCGCGCGCGCGATGCGGGCACACAGCCTGGGCGAATGGCCGCCGATGACCTCCTGCGAGCGCAGGGCATCGCCGACGGCGCACCAGTCGATGTAGCGGGACCGCCAGTCGGGATCGCGCAACAGCCGCTGCGCCAGCGCATCGGCCTCCGAAGCGCCCAGTTCGCCATCGAGCCATGCCGACAATCGCTCGGTGTCCTCCGTGGCAGCACCGGCCGGCGCTGCGTACGGTGCGGGCGACGCTGCGGCGGCGGATCGAGACAACGGTTCTTGCTTCATCCAGGCACTCCTTGACGGCTATCCAACGACTGCACATGCCAATGCATAAGGCACCGGCAAACCCCGGCGCGCCGTGGGGGCGAGGAGTCCGCCCACTACCACTTCGACCGCGATGCGCGCCGCGCGTTCAACGCCGGCGCACGCCGGTATGGGCGAGTTCCCGGTCATTTCCCTACCAACGTTCGTCTTCGCCGGTACCGAGCAGCGGGCGCAGCTCCAGCGCGATCGCCTCGCGCGCCCGGAAAATGCGGGAACGGACGGTGCCGACCGGACAGTTCATCGCCACGGCGATCTCGTCGTAGCTCAGGCCTTCGAGCTCGCGCAGCACGATCGCGGTACGCAGGTCCGGCGGCAACTGGTCGATGGCCCGGTTGACCGCGAGGCCGACCTGCTTGGACTGATAGAGCGAATCCGGGGTGGCGGTGTCGCTGAGGTAAACGGCGTCCTCGCCGCTCTCCTGGTCTTCGATGTCGTTGGCGACGACCGTCGGCGCGCGCCGTCCCTGCGCGGCGAAGTGGTTCTTCGCGGTGTTGATGGCGATACGGTACAGCCAGGTGTAGAACGCGCTCTCGCCGCGGAAATTCGGCAGCGCGCGGTAGGCCTTGATGAAGGCTTCCTGGGCCACATCCTCAATGTCAGCCGGGTCCCGGATCATGCGCGAGAGCAGTCGAGAAATCCTGCGCTGGTACTTTGCAACCAGCAACTCAAAGGCACGTTTGTCGCCGCGCTGAACCAGCCGCACCAGCTCCAGGTCGGCGTCGCGCTCGCTCATCGGGCTGCACCCGGCGCTTCCGACCCTACGTGTTCCGCCATTGTGACAGTCGCCTGCTCGATAAGTTCTAGCGTTCGATGAAAATACAACGTGGCCGGCGCCTACCGATCAGTAGCGCTCGCCACGCCCCTGGCCCAACGGGCGCTCACCGCCAGGCGCCGGAACGAATCCGCATCCACCGCGTCGCGCCAGATGACGAGCGGGCCGGACGCGCAGTGCAGCACGATGCGCAGGGGGCTCACCTGCACGGCCCGTGCCCCGACCAGCGTGATGCACGGCGGCCGCGCGACGATGCGCCGCCAGCGCGCCGCCGCCCGCGCCCGGCGCGCAGCGCTCGCGTCGGCGCGCCGCAGCGCAGCATGCGCGGCATCATCCGGTCCAGGGTGATCCAGCGCCTGCGCCGCGCTCAGCAGGCGCACCGTGCAGGTGCCGCGCTCGCGGCAGCGGCACAGCAGAGCGTACAAGCCGCCCAGGGTGGCGGCGCCGGCGACGGCTTCCAGGCCGATGCCCGGATGCGCGGCGGTGAGCATGGTGGCTATGGACGCTGTCGCGAGCGCCGCGCTGAGGGCTGCGGCCAGGGCCAGCAGGCGCCGGCACGACGGCGACGGCGCCAGGACGATGTCGCCGGCGATCGGTTCAGACACGCTTGAAAACGAGCGTTCCGTTGGTACCGCCGAAGCCGAAGGAATTCTTCATCGCATATTCGATGCGCATCGGCCGCGCGGTGTTGGCGCAGTAGTCGAGGTCGCACTCCGGATCCGGGGTGTCGAGATTGATGGTCGGCGGCGAGACCTGGTCGCGCACCGCCAGCACCGTGAACACCGCCTCGATGCCGCCGGCGCCGCCCAGCAGGTGCCCGGTCATGGACTTGGTGGAATTGACCACCAGATGGCGCGCGGCATCGCCGAACGCGCGCTTGATGGCGTTGGTCTCGTTGACGTCGCCCAGCGGTGTCGAGGTGCCGTGCGCATTGAGGTACTGGATCTGGTCGGCGTTGATGCGCGCGCTGCGCAGGGCGGCGCCCATGCAGCGTTGCGGCCCTTCGATGTCCGGAGCGGTCATGTGATAGGCGTCGGCCGTCATGCCGAAGCCGACCAGTTCGCAGTAGATGCGCGCGCCGCGCGCCCGCGCGTGCTCGAACTCCTCGAGCACGAGGACGCCGGCGCCCTCGCCCAGGACGAAGCCGTCGCGGTCCTTGTCGAACGGGCGGCTCGCCGCCGCGGGGTCGTCGTTGCGCACCGACAGCGCCTGCATCGCGGCAAACCCGCCCACGCCCAGCGGGCAGACGGCGCCCTCGGAGCCGCCGGCGATCATCACGTCGGCGTCGTCGTGCTCGATCAGGCGCGCCGCGATGCCCAGCGAGTGCAGCCCCGTCGTGCAGGCCGAGACGATGGCGAAATTGGGTCCGCGCAGGCCGAACTGGATGGAGACGTTGCCGGCGATCATGTTGATGATGGCGCCGGGGATCAGGAAGGGCGAGATGCGCCGCGCGCCGCGCGTCTCGAGTTCGTGGTGATTGTCCTCGATCATCGGCAGCCCGCCGATGCCCGATCCCACCATGCAGCCGATGCGCTCGCGGTTGGCATCGGTGATCTCCAGGCCGCAATCGCCGATGGCCTGCGCCGAAGCCGCGACGCCGTAGTGGATGAACGCGTCCATGCGGCGCACTTCCTTGGCCGCGACGTAATCGGTCACCTGGAAATCGCGCACCTCGCCGGCGATCTGCGACCGGAAGGTCTGCGGGTCGAAGCGCGTGATGCGCCCCACCCCGGACTTGCCCGCCAGGATGTTCTCCCAGGCGGCCGAAACCGTATTGCCGACGGGGGAGACGATCCCCAGACCAGTGACGACAACCCGACGTTTCGCAATCATTTCACAACCCTGTGGGCCGGCGTCCCGGTGATCCGCCGCGCCCCGTGCGCAGCGTTCCGGTCAAGCGAGGCTCACGCCTTCTTCAGGTGGGCGCCGACGTAGTCGATCGCTTGCTGCACGGTGCGGATCTTCTCGGCCTCTTCGTCCGGGATCTCGCATTCGAATTCGTCCTCCAGCGCCATCACGAGTTCCACCGTGTCGAGCGAATCGGCGCCCAGGTCGTCAACGAAGGCCGACTCGTTCTTGATATCGGCCTCGTTGACACCGAGCTGCTCGGCGACGATTTTCTTGACGCGCTGTTCAATGCTGTCCATGACCTCTCCTTCGTTGCACGGCTGCCTTGTTCGAACTCGTGCTTTCGCGGCGACCCGCCGCGTTCCGGCACGGCACACCGACGCTGCAATATGTTGAAAAGGGCAACCGCCCCCCAGTACCCCAAGCCCCCCGCCCCGCCCGGTCCATCCGTGACAGGCCAGCGCCACATCGTGACGGATCGTGGCGCAATCCGCGGAATCTTTTGAATGCCGTCCGCTCCGGGGAAAAGAGCGCGCGATTCTAACAGAGCCCACCCCGGCAGCTGCCGCCCGGGGGTGGGAATTGTCAGGCCATGTACATCCCGCCGTTGACGTGCAGGGTGGCGCCGCTGACATAGGCACCGGCCGCCGAGGCGAGGAAGAGGACGGCGCCGGCCACCTCGGCCGGCTGGCCCAGGCGCCCCAGCGCGATCTGGCCCAGCAGCGCCTGGGTCTGCTGCTGGGTCAAGGCGCGCGTCATGTCGGTGTTGAAGAACCCGGGGGCCACGCAGTTGACCGTGATGTTGCGGCTGCCCAGCTCGCGCGCGAGCGCGCGCGTCATGCCTTCCAGCCCCGCCTTGGCCGCCGCGTAGTTGGCCTGCCCGGCATTGCCGCTCGATGCCACCACCGACGAGATGTTGATGATGCGGCCCCATTTTGCCTTCATCATGCCGCGCATGCAGGCGCGCGCGAGGCGGAATGCGGCGGTGAGGTTGGTGTCGATCACCGTATCCCATTCGTCGTCGCGCATGCGCAGCGCCAGCATGTCGGCGGTCACGCCGGCGTTGTTGACCAGGACAGAGAGCTTGCCGAAGCGCTGGGCGACCTCGGCGACCAGCGCATCGCAGCCGGGGCGGTCGCGCACGTCCAGCACCAGGCCGCAGCCGGCGGCGCCCATCTCCTCGATGCGCTGGGATATCCCCAGGGCCCCGGCCTCGGTGGTCGCCGTGCCGACGACCGTGGCACCGGCCCCGGCCAGCGTCTCCAGGACCGCCCGGCCGATGCCGCGCGAGGCGCCCGTGACCAGCGCCACCTCGCCGCGCAGCGCGTCGGCCGAGAAAACCGTGTTGTCGTTCACGCGCTGCCCCCCAGGATGTGCAGGGTTTCCTGCAGGCTGCCCCGGTCGGATATCGACAGGCAGGTCAACGATGGCGCGATGCGCCGGTTCAGGCCCGTCAGCACCTTGCCCGGGCCGCACTCGACGAGGTGGGTGACGCCTTGCGCGGCAAGCGCACGCACGATGTCGCTCCAGCGCACCGGGCCGGCGACCTGGCGCGCGAGCGCATCGCGGATCGCCGCCGGTTCGGATTCGGCACGCACGTCGATGTTGTTGATGACCGGCACGACCGGTGCCCGCAGCGCGGTGGTGGCGAGGCGGTCGCGCAGGCGCAGGCGCGCCGGCTCGAGCAGCGAGGAATGAAAGGCCACCGACACCGGCAGGAGCAGCGCGCGCTTGGCCCCCATCTCCCGGGCGATCTCGCAGGCACGGGCCAGCGCGGCGGCATGGCCGGCGATCACGACCTGCGCCGGGGCATTGAAATTGACCGCTTCGACGATCTCCCCGGGTGTCTGGGCCTGCGCGCGCGCGCAGGCCGCGCGCACGGCGTCGTCATCGAGGCCCAGTATGGCCGCCATGCCGCTCGTTCCCAGCGGCACGGCTTCCTGCATGACCTGGGCACGGTAGCGCACCAGCGGTACCGCATCCTCCACGCTCAGCGCCTCGGCCGCGACCAGGGCGGCGTACTCGCCCAGGCTGTGCCCGGCCACCACCGCGGGGGCAGCGCCGCCGGCCGCGCGCCAGGCGCGGAACATGGCCAGCGATGCGGCGAGCATGCTCGGTTGCGTGTTGACGGTCAGATTGAGTTCCTCCGCCGGCCCCTCGGCGATCAGGCGCACCAGGTCCTGCCCGAGCGCCGACGAGGCGGCGCGCATGGTGGCGGCGACGGCCGGATCATCCGCAAACGATCCCAGCATGCCGACCGACTGCGAACCCTGCCCGGGAAATACGAATGCCAATTTCATCGATGAAAAACCGCTTCCGTGGAAAACGAGCGCTACATGCGCAACAGCACCGAGCCCCAGGTGAAGCCGCCGCCGACGCCTTGCAGCACGAGGTGCTGGCCGGCGCGCACGCGGCCGTCGGCGCGCGCGGCATCGAGCGCCAGCGGAACCGAGGCCGCCGAGGTGTTGCCGTGGCGATCGACCGTGATCACGACGCGCTCGGGCGCCAGTTCCAGGCGCTTGGCCGTGGCCGCCAGTATGCGCACGTTGGCCTGGTGCGGGATCAGCCAGTCGACCTGCTGCGGCACCATGTCCGCGACGCCCAGCACTTCGCGCGCCGAGGACTCGAGCACGTCGACCGCCAGCTTGAAGACCGCCTTGCCGTCCATGCGCAGGAACGGATCGCCGACCGCCGCGCCCTGGTCGAAATGGCCGGCAACGGAGAGGATGGACGCGCGCGTGCCGTCGGCGTGCATGCGGCAGGCCAGGATGCCGGCCGTGTCGGAGGCCTCCAGCACCACGGCGCCCGCGCCATCGCCGAAGAGCACGCAGGTCGCGCGGTCGTTCCAGTCGAGGATGCGCGAGTAGACCTCCGCGCCGATGACCACCGCGCGCCGGTGTGCACCCGTGCGGATGAGGGCGTCGGCCAGCGACAGCGCATAGACGAATCCGCTGCAGGCGGCCTGGATGTCGAACGCGGCCGCACCGGCGGCGCCCAGGCGCGCCTGCACGCTGCACGCCGTGCTCGGGAAGACGAAGTCCGGCGTCGAGGTGGCGAGGACGACGAGGTCGACGCTGTCGGGCGCGATGCCGGCATCGGCCAGCGCGGCGCGCGCCGCGCGCTCGGCCAGGTCGGCCGTGCGCACGCCCGCAGCGGCCAGGCGGCGTTCACGGATGCCGGTGCGGGTGACGATCCACTCGTCCGAGGTTTCGATGTTGCGGGCGGCCAGCTCGCGCACCAGGTCGGCGTTGGTCACGACGCGCTCGGGCAGCGCCGAGCCGGTGCCGGTGATGCGGGTGTGGGGATGGGAGCGGGCGTTCATGCGGCTTTGATCGTCAAGGGACGGGCGGTCTCACGGACGCCGCTCAGGCATCGGCGACGTTCGCGGTGAGCGCCGGCTCGACCCGCGCCGGCAGGCGGGCCAGCAGCGGCGCCATGGCCTGTTCGGTGCGCTCGAGCAGGCGGTGGCTGCTGGCATCGAAGCCGCGCCGCAGCGCGCACTCGAAGCCGTAGGCATCGGAGGAGCCGTGGCTCTTGATCACCACGCCGCGCAGGCCCAGCAGCGCCGCGCCGTTGTAGCGGCGGTGATCGACGCGCCGGCGAAAGCGGCCCAGCACCGGCAGCGCGATCAGCGCGATCAGCCGGGAGAAGGCATTGCGCGTGAACTCCTCGCGGATGAATCCGGCCAGCATCTGCGCCAGGCCTTCCGAGGTCTTGAGCGCCACATTGCCGACGAAGCCGTCGCAGACGATGACATCGACCGTGCCGCGGAAGATGTCGTCGCCCTCGACGTTGCCATGGAAGTTCAGGCCGCTGGCGCGCAGCAGTTCGCCGGCGCTCTTGACGACCTCGTTGCCCTTGATGACCTCCTCGCCGACGTTGAGCAATCCGACGCTGGGGCGCTCCTTGCCCTGCAGCGAAGCCGCCAGCGCGCAGCCCAGGATGGCGAACTGCAGCAGGTGATGGGCCTCGCAATCGACATTGGCACCCAGGTCGAGCCAGGTCGTCAGGCCACCCTGCTGGTTGGGCAGCGCATGGGCGATGGCCGGGCGGTCTATGCCCTCCTGCGTCTTGAGGATGTAGCGGGCGATGGCCATCAGCGCGCCGGTATTGCCGGCGCTGATGGCCACGTCCGCCTCGCCCGCCTTGACCGCCTCGAGGGCGACGCGCATCGACGAATTCTTCTTGGAACGCAGCGCCGTGGCGAGCGAATCGTCCATCTCGACCACCTCGGCGGCATGCACGACGCGCAGTTGCTCGCGCACCGCGGCATAGCCGGAATGGCGCGCCAGTTCGGCGTGGACGAGTTCCTCGCGCCCGACCAGCAGCAGGCGCGCGGCCGGCTCGTGGCGCGCGAAGGCCAGGGCCGCCGGCACGGTCACCGCAAGGCCGTGGTCGCCGCCCATGCAATCTATGGATAGTCGAACCGTCATCGGGCGCCTGCCTTGCGGGTTGCCAAGCGCTTCGTGCGGGCCATAGTGCGGGCTTTCACGGGACCCGTCCGCAGGCGACCGGAACCACCGAGCGCTGCCGGCAACGCGGTTCGTAAAGGGGAATCGCCGGACTATTCGTCCGACTTCGTCGCAACGACCTTCTTGCCGCGGTAGAAACCGGTGGGGCTCACATGATGGCGCCGCACGACCTCGCCGGTGGCCGGTTCGACCGCCAGCGGCGGGTTGGTGAGAAAGTCATGCGATCGATGCATGTTGCGCTTGGACGCCGACTTCTTGTTCTGCTGAACTGCCATGGCGCTGATCCTGAAATTTTCCGTAATCCGACATTTTAGACGATGCGGCCATTTGGCGAAAGCGGCTTGTTGGCGTGCCCGCATATGGCGCGCACCGGGCCGGATCGGGAGCCGATGCCCCGGTCCCCGGGGGTGGCCGTGTTGCTATCCGCCCGGCTAGGCACTTCCCCCGGGCCGCTTGCGCGGGCGCGGCGGCGTGGCCGGCGCGGGCTTTTCCTCGACGTCGATAAGGATTTGCTTGCCCGAGGCGGCATCCGGCGGGGCAGCACCCGCGGCGGGGAGCCGCGTGCGCAGCGCGGCCAGCTGCGCAAACGGCTGGCGCCGCTGCTCGGCCGCGGCCGTGGCGCCGGCGGCGGTGGCGTGCGGTGCGACGCAGTCGTCGTGCCGCGGTGAGATCGGCAGCTGGAGTATCGCCTCGTCCTCGATCAAGCCGGCCAGGTCGAAATGCACCGACCCCAGCAGCGCCTCCTGCGGCGCGTCGTCGATCGGGATCGCCGCCAGCTCGGCCTCGGTGGCGACGAAGAAGAAATGGCGCTCGACGTCGAGCGCGAACGCCAGCGGGCGCCCGCAGCGATCGCAGCGCACCGGCAGCAGCGCCTGCAGGTGCAGGTTCAGGCCCGGACGGCCCAGCGCATCGATGGCGCCCGCGCAGGCATAGCGCAACACGCCGTCCGGGCTGGTCAGGCTCGTGGCCAGGCGCCGCAGGCGCGCCAGCGGCAGCTCGCCGGCGAGGCGGCCAGCGGTCCGGGCCAGAGCGTAGACGTCGATCGTTTGCATATTTGAATATTGAATACACTCGGCCCATGCCGCGCTCCATCGTACTCGCCTCGTCCTCGCGCTACCGCCAGGAGATGCTCGCGCGCCTGCGGCTGCCCTTCGCCGTCGACGTGCCGGCGGTCGACGAGTCCGCGCTGCCTGGCGAAGCACCGGCGCACACCGCGCAGCGGCTGGCGCTGCTCAAGGCGCGCACCGTCGCCCAGCGCCACCCGGGCGCCGTCGTCATCGGCGCCGACCAGGTCGCGGAGCTCGATGGACAGCCGGTCGGCAAACCCGGCAGCCACGCCGCCGCCGTCGCGCAGCTGCGCGCCTTGAGCGGCCGCACGGTGGCGTTCCACAGCGGCATCGCGGTCGTCGATGCGGCAGGCGGGCACAGTCGCGCCGAATGCATCCGCACCGAGGTCACGTACCGGGTGCTCGACGATCGCGACATCGAGACCTACCTGCTCGCCGACCGCCCGTACGACTGCACCGCCTCGGCCAAGATCGAGGCACTGGGGATCTGCCTGGTGGCCGCGTCGCGCAGCGACGACCCGACCGCGCTGATCGGCCTCCCGCTCATCGCCCTGACGACGATGCTCGACCACCTGGGCGTGCACCTGCCGCTGGCGGATACCTCGCCGCGTTGAGCGCTCACGACCACCTCGCACCCGGGGCGGGAAGCCTGCACCTGGTGCCCGTGCCACTGGTCGAGGCGGGCGCGGCACCGGGTCAGGCCGGCGCGCCGGCCCAGGTCCTGCCCCCCTCGACCCTGGCGGTGGCGCGTGCGGCGCGCTATTTCCTGGTGGAGAACGCGCGCAGCGCGCGCGCCTTCCTCAAGTCCATCGGCCACGCGCAGCCGATCGCCAGCCTGGATATCGTCGAGATCGGGCACGAACCCGATGCGGCCCGGCTCGACCAGTGGCTCGCGCCGCTCGCCGCAGCGCCCGGCCGGGCGCCGCTCGACGCCGTGCTGCTGTCCGAGGCCGGTTGCCCCGGCATCGCCGACCCGGGGGCGAGCCTGGTGGCGCGCGCCCACGCGCTGGGCATCGCCGTGGTTCCGTGGGTGGGACCCTGCTCGATCCTGCTGGCGCTGATGGCCGCGGGCATGAACGGGCAGCGGTTTCGCTTCGTGGGCTACCTTCCGCAGGACCGCAGCGCGCTGCGCGAGCGGCTGCTCGAGCTGCAGCGCGATGCCCACGGCGGCGAGACGCAGATCTGCATCGAGACGCCCTATCGCAACGCACGCCTGTTCGAGGCGATCCTGGAGGCCTGCGACCCCGAACTGAGGCTGGCCGTGGCCGTCGAGCTCACTGGCAGCGGGCAGAGCATCCAGAGCCGCTCGGTCGGGCACTGGCGCAGCGTGGCGGCGGCCACCTCGGCGCAGTTGCACCGGCGCCCGGCGGTCTTCTTGCTCCACGGTGCCGGTGCCCGCGCCCCGGCGCGGCGCGCGGCCAGTTCAGGCCGGCCCAAGACGCGCCAGCACCCATCGCCGTAGCGCCGCCACCGAATCGCAGATCGCCAGCGGCTGCAGGCGCTCGAGCTCGGCGCGCGGATGGGCGCCGTAGGAGACCGCCACCGCCGGCGCACCGGCGGCCGCGGCCATCTGCAGGTCGTGCGTCGTGTCGCCGATCATCAGCATCGCCGACGGCGCCACGTCCAGCTCCTGCGCGAGTTCGAGCAGCATCGCCGGGTGCGGCTTGGCCTGCGTCTGGTCGGCGCAGCGCGTCGCCGCGAAGTGCCGCGCCAGTCCGGCCGCCTGCAGCGAGCGGACCAGGCCGGCGTGGGTCTTGCCGGTGGCGATGGCCAGCCGCACCGGGCGCGCGTCGAGGTCCCGCAGCAGTTGCGGGATGCCGTCGAACAGGCGGATCTCGTCCTCGGCCGCGCGAAAATGGCGGTGGTAGCTGGCGACGAACTCCGGGATGCGCGCGGGCGGCAGGTCGGGCACGACCAGCGCCAGCGCCTGCGCCAGGCCAAGGCCGATCACGTGCGAGGCCAGCGCGCGGTCCGGCACCGCGACGCCGATCTCGGCCGCGGCCTGCAGGATCGCGCCCGCGATCAGGCGCGTGGAATCGACGAGCGTGCCATCCCAGTCGAAGACCACCACCTCGTAGGGCCCCGCGCCCGGCGGCGCAGCGCCCGGCGGTCCAGCGGCGGCTTCAGCCACCGCGCACACGCGCCAGCGCGGCCGGATCGCGCGCCGCGAGCCAGTCGGCGCAATCGGCCGCCAGCGGCGCCTCGAGCAGCAGCGGCACCGAGCTCACCGGGTGCGCCAGCCGCAGGCGGAAGGCGTGCAGGAACATGCGCCCCAAGCGGGCGCCGAACTCGCCCTTCGCGGCGCGCCGGTTCATCTCGAAGTCGCCGTACTTGTCATCGCCCAGGATCGGGAATCCCAGGTGGGCCAGGTGGACCCGGATCTGGTGCGTGCGCCCGGTCTTGAGCTGGGCCTCGAGCAGGGAAAAGCCGTCGATTCGCGCCCGCAGTTCGAAGATGGTGTGGGCCTCGACGCCGGCGCCGGCGTCGACGAACACGCGCCGCTCGCCGCCGGCCATCGTGCGCTTGGCCAGCGCAAGGCGCACGTGCTGGCGGTCGTTGACCCAGTCGCCGTTGACGAGCACGAGGTAGCGCTTCTCGACGCTGCCCGCGCGCATCTGCTCGTGCAGGGCCACCAGGCAGCGGCGCGTCTTGGCCAGCAGCAGCGCGCCGGAGGTCTCGCGGTCCAGCCGATGCCCCAGTTCCAGGAATTCCTGGTTCGGCCGCGCGGCGCGGACCCGCTCGATGATCCCGTGCGCGACCCCGCTGCCGCCATGGGCGGCGACGCCGGAGGGCTTGTCCAGGACAAGCAGGTGTTCATCCTCGTACAGGATGGGCGGCATCTGGGCCGGGGCGACGGGGCGCGATACCGACGACTCCGACACCCGCAGCGGTGGAATGCGCAGCTCATCGCCCAGCGCCAGCCGGTATTCGGCGCTGCTGCGGCCGCCATTGACGCGGACCTCGCCGCTGCGCACGATCCGGTAGACATGACTCTTGGGCACGCCCTTGGCCAGGCGCAGCAGGAAGTTATCCAGGCGCTGCCCGCACTGCGCCTCGCCCACGACCAGCTTGCGCACCGCGGCAACGGCGGACGCCGCGGACGCCGCCGCCGGTGGGGGGGCCGCTGGCGGCGCCGCGGCCCGGCCGGCGCCGCCGGCCAAGGGCCCGGTAGCCGGAAAAGGCGCGCGCGCACCCGGCTTCGTTTGCCTTCGCGGACCGGAACGCGTTTTGCTTTGCGGAACCATGTTGCCTATACTGAAGCCAGTTGATGTCCGCCGTGCCGGGGAAGTTCCGCGATTGGCGATGCAGCTCGCGGTGGTTATGCGTACTGCGCCGTGCGCCAGGTCCGGGCATGCGGGCGAGTATCAACCGGTCTCGATTGTAGCGGCGCTCAGTGCGCCCTCGCCGATCGGCGCTCTTTTCGCCGTACGGGCTCAGCCTCGCGACCACGGGGTGCGCGGCGCCGATGCGGGCTGCGCACATGAGAGTGCAGGCTGTCGCTCGTCTCAAGGGCTAGGTTCCGGGATGGCAGCGGCCTGATGAAAATGGGCACCCGGCGCACTTTGTCGCCGGTGCCTGCCGAATTCGAATGCAAATCATGCCGCGCTCCGACGCGCGGCCGCCAGCAACGTACAACACCGACGCTTCTTTGCCGATCGCCCCCTGTGTCCAAATCTCGCCATATGCCGATGGTCCCGGCCCCTGCCGGCACGCTAGCATCGCATGGCGTTTCCGCCCCCTCGGGTGCGGGCGTCCGGTATCCGGTCGCGGACGGCAGGGCGGACGGTAACGGTCTGTTGCGCGCCTGATCGGATTCGGCACGTTCTGCGCCCCGCACGCGGCGCAAGGAGTGCTGATGAAACGCATGTTGTTCAATGCGACGCACGCGGAGCAGTTGCGCGTAGCGATCGTCGATGGTCAAAAGCTGCTCGACCTGGATATAGAAACCAGCGGCCGGGAGCAACGCAAGTCCAACATCTACAAGGGCGTGGTGACGCGGGTCGAGCCCAGTCTCGAAGCCTGCTTCGTCGACTACGGCGAGGAGCGCCACGGCTTCCTGCCGTTCAAGGAGATCTCGCGCCAGTACTTCAAGTCCGGCGTCGACGTCGCCCGCGCCCGCATCAACGAGGCCATCTCCGAAGGCCAGGAACTGATCATCCAGGTCGAAAAGGAGGAGCGCGGCAACAAGGGCGCGGCGCTCACGACCTTCATTTCGCTGGCCGGCCGTTACCTGGTGCTGATGCCCAACAACCCGCGCGGCGGCGGGGTCTCGCGCCGCGTCGAGGGCGAGGATCGCCAGGAACTGCGCGAGGCGCTCGACCAGCTCGACCTGCCCGGCGGCATGAGCGTCATCGCCCGCACCGCCGGCATCGGCCGCGCGGTCGAGGAACTGCAGTGGGACCTGCGCTACCTGCTGCAGCTGTGGAAGGCGATCACCGATGCGGTGGACCAGGTCAAGGCCCCGGAGCTCATCTATCTCGAGTCGAGCCTGGTGATCCGCGCGATCCGCGACTATTTCAACCCGGACATCGGCGAGATCCTGATCGACACCGAGGACGTGTACGAGCAGGCCAAGACCTTCGTGGACCTGGTCATGCCCGACGTGGCGCCGCGGGTCAAGCGCTACAAGGACGACGTCCCGCTGTTCTCGCGCTTCCAGATCGAACACCAGATCGAAACGGCCCATTCGCGCACGGTCTCGCTGCCCTCGGGCGGGGCGATCGTCATCGACCACACCGAGGCCCTGGTGGCCATCGACGTCAATTCGGCGCAGGCCACGCGCGGTGCGGACATCGAGGAGACGGCGACCCGGACCAACCTGGAGGCCGCCGACGAGGCGGCACGCCAGCTGCGCCTGCGCGACCTGGGCGGCCTGATCGTCATCGACTTCATCGACATGGAGGAAAGCCGCAACCAGCGCGCGGTCGAGCAGCGGCTCAAGGACGGCCTGCACTTCGACCGGGCCCGGGTACAGATGGGCAAGATCTCGCGCTTCGGCCTGATGGAACTGTCGCGCCAGCGCCTGCGCCCCGCGCTGAGCGAGGGCAGCCACATCACCTGCCCGCGCTGCAACGGCGTGGGCCAGGTGCGCGACACCGACAGCTCCGCGCTGCACATCCTGCGCATCGTGCAGGAGGAGGCGATGAAGGAGTCCACCGCCGCCGTGCATGCCCAGGTGCCGGTCGATGTCGCCACCTACCTGCTCAACGAGAAGCGCGGCGACATCGCCAAGCTCGAGGCACGCCTGCGCGTCTCGATCGTGCTCATCCCCAACCGTTTCCTCGAGACACCCCACTACAGCATCGAGCGGCTGCGCCACGACGACGAACGCCTGGACATCGCCAAGGCCAGCTACGACCGCGTCATCGCCCCGCCGACCGAGGAGCCCTACACGCCGGTGGCGCAGGTCGAATCGAAGAACCGGCTGCAGACCGCGGTGGTCAAGGGCATCGTCCCCGAGACTCGCGCACCGATAGTCGCGGCGCCTGCCGAGGCGCCGCCGGCCGCGCCCGCCTACGTGCCGCCTCCGGTGCAGCGTGCTGCCCCGGAGCGATCGTTCTGGGCGCGCCTGCGCGGCTGGTTCGGCGGCGAGGCACCGGCGCCGGTGGCGCGGACGACGGCCGCACCCCGGCCGGCGAGCAACGGCAGCGGCGCCGGCAATGGCAGCGCGGGTGCCGCAGCGCGCCCGGGCGAGCGTCCCCGCGGCGGCCGCGACGAATCGCGCGACCCGGCACGCCGGGGCGAGCGCGGCGAGCGTTCCGGCCGGCGCGACCGGCGTCCGGAACGCGGCGCCCGGGGCGATCGCCCCGAGGGCGAGCGCAAGGACACCATCGATCCGGCGCGCGAGGGCGCCGGCCAGCGCGAGGGCGGCCGCGACGGGCAGCGCGGAGCGCGCAAGCGCGAGGAACCGCGCCGCGATCGCCCGGCATCAGCCGGTGGTGAGCGCGCGCCTTCCGCGGGCGGGCGCCAGGGCGGCAACCGCGGTCGCGGCGCGTCCGAGGACGGAACAGGCCTCGCGCCCGAGAACGCGGTCGCCACGGGCTTGGAACGTACGCCGGATCGCGCGCCCGATCGTTCGCCGGCAGCCGAGCGCGAAGGCGGTGACAACAGCCGGCGCCGCGGGCGACGCGATCGCAACCCGGCCGAGGGCCGCCCGGCGGACGGCGAAGAACCGATCCATGCCGCGCAGCCGGTCGAAGCCACCGAGGCGGCTCCCGGCCTGCCCGCGATGCACGCACACGATGCCGGCGACGAGGCGAGCACGCCGGCCGATGGCGCGGCAACGCATGCAGGAAACGATACCCATCCGGGCAGCGTGCTGGCCGGCAACGAGGAGGAGAAGCGCGGTCGCCGGCGCCGGCGCAGGCGCGGCCGTTCCGGTGGTGGCGATCGCGGCGATGCCGCGGCCGGTGCCAGTGGTCCGGAGGCGGCCTCCGGCGCGGACGAGGGCACGGAAGGCGATGAACGCGAATATGCCGATGGCGACGATCGCGGCGACGAACGCGGCGCGGCGCCGTCGGAATTCGTTGCCCCGGTAGCGGGTCCGGCGGCGCATGAAGTCGCGCCGCACGCCAGCGCGGAGCCTGGGCAGCCGGGTGTGCAGGCCCAAGCGCGTGACGATGCCCAGCGCGATGAGCGTCACGATGCGCAGCGCGGCGAGGCGCCCACCGCCGTCCCCGAACGGCACGCCAGCAGCGTGCATGCCGGCACGGGCGAAGGGCCGGCCGGCCGCGCGCAGGAGGCGGCGCCGGCACCGTGGCCTGCGCGCGCCGAACCGGCCGCCGAGGCCGAGACCGTCCCCACGATCTGGCGCTCGGACCCGGAAGCGGCGATCGAGCGCGCCGTCGCCCGGCACGAGCAGACATGGACGCGTAACGCACCGCCGGCCGTGGCGCCCGTGGTGGTTCCGCAGGCGCCGCTCAACCTGGAAGAGCTCACGCCGGCGCTGGACGCCGCCGGTATCGAACTGGCCCAGACCGATCCGGCCAAGCTGGCTGCCGTGCAGGAGCGCATCGCCAAGGAAGCCGAGACACGGCGCGTGGGCCGCGAGCGGCCCCAGCGTCCGGCGACCGAGGATGAGCCGCTCGTGCAGGTGCAGACGCGCAACTGAGGCAGGCGCCGTAGCGCGAGGCTCCTGGGGCCGGACACCTCCGGCCCCAGGGCTTGCACGCGCGGCGTTCAGGGGGCGCGCGATGCGCTGCTGCGCCGCTGCCCGGCGCGCGGGTCTCAGGCTGGGCGGCCGGATGCCGCTGCGCCGTCGCCCGGCAGGTCGAACACCAGCACCTCGGCGGCGGCGCCACCGGAGATGTCCAGCCGGGTCGCCGCCGTCATGCGCACGGCGTCGCCTGCATCGAGCAGCTTGCCGTTGACATTGACGGTGCCGCGCGCGACGTGCACGTAGAGGCGCCGCTGTGCATCCCAGGGCAGGTGCACCGCCTCGGCGCCGTCGAAGAGCCCGGCGTAGATGCGCGCGTCCTGCTGGATGCGTACCGCGCCCTGCGCGCCGTCCGGTGCCGCGACCAGGCACAAGCGGCCCCGCTTCTGCTCGGGCGTGAAGCGCTTTTGCTCGTAGCTGGGCGGGCCGCCTTCGACGTTGGGCAGGATCCAGATCTGCAGGAAGTGCGCGATCCGGTCCGGCGCGGGATTGAATTCGCTGTGCTGCACGCCGCGCCCCGCGCTCATGCGCTGCACGTCGCCGGGACGGATGATCGAGCCGGTGCCCAGCGAGTCCTTGTGCGCGAGCTCACCCTCCAGCACGTAGCTGACGATCTCCATGTCGCGGTGGCCGTGCGTGCCGAATCCCGCCCCCGGCTGGACCCGGTCCTCGTTGATGACGCGCAGCGGACCGAACGAGGTGTGCTCGTGGTCGTAATAGTCGGCAAACGAAAACGTGTGAAACGACTGCAGCCAGCCGTGATCCGCAAACCCGCGTTCCGCACTGCGCCGAACCTGCATCATGCCCGCCTCCCCGGGGAAAACGCTCCCTGCGCTTACGATACCGCGTGGCGCCGAAAGTTCCTCGTCCGCGCCGCACGACGCCGCCCCGTGTCGGCGCTAGTGTCGAGGCCTGCAGCACGTGCAGCGATCTGCCCGCGCAGGACCGCGGCACTAGCGCGCGGCCTCGAAGGTCTCGATCAGGTAGACCGGCAGCAGCTCGCCGCTGCGGTACCCGGACGCCGGGCCGACGGCGACCAGCGCGTCGGCCTCGGCCACCGAGCGGATCATCGCCGACCCCTGGTCGGGCAGCGGATCGACCTGGCGGCGCCCGGCGCCGTCGTCGATCAGGCGCGCACGGCGCAGCTCCACGCGACCGGGGCGGCTGCGCAGGTCGCGGGCGATCGGCAGCAGCAGCGGCTGCGGCGGCTGCGCCGCGGCGCCCGCCATGCGGCGCAGCAGCGGCAGCGCCAGCGCATACAGGAGCACGTAGGCCGCGACCGCATTGCCGGGCAGGCCCAGCACGAACAGCCGCCGGCCGCCGCGCACCAGGTGCGCGACCGCCACGCCGCGTCCGGGACGCACGTCCACGCCCACGAACGCGACGCCATCGAGACTGCGCACGACGTCGGCGTCGCCCAGTGCCGCGCCCCCGGAGATGAGCAGCGCGTCGCGCTGGTCGTCGAACGCGCGCGCCACGATCCGCTCCAGCGCCACCGGGTCGTCGGGGCAGATGCCCAGGTCGGCCGCTTCCATGCGGTCGGCACCCAGGGCCGATAGCAGCATCGGCCGGTTGCTGTCGTAGGCGCCGCCCTCGGGCAGCGGCGCGGGGGCATCGCGCAGTTCGTCCCCGGTGGAGAGCACCCCGACGCGCAGCGGGCGGAAGACCTCCACGACCGGCAGGCCCATGGCACTGGCCAGCGCGAGGTCGGCCACGCCGAGGCGGCGTCCGGGCGCCATCACGGTCGCGCCCGCGCGCACGTGCTCGCCCTGGCAACGGCGGTTGGCACCCGCGGCGACCGGACCCGGGACCAGCACGTGCTCGGCGCCGTCGGCCTGGACCGACTCGATGACCACGACCGCGTCGCTGCCGGCCGGCATCGGCGCGCCGGTCATGATGCGCACGCAGGTGCCCGCCGCGATCGGCGCGGCGTGGGCCTGGCCGGCGAGCACCCGCCCGGCCACGAACAAGCGGTTGGACCCCGGCGCGATGTCGGCCGACCGCACCGCGTAGCCGTCCATGGCGGCAAGATCGGAGCCGGGCAGATCGCGCGGGCAGACCAGGGCCCGCGCCAGCAAGCGGCCGCGTGCGTCGTGCACCGGGACCTCGCTGGTCTGCGCCAGCGGCAGCACCTGGGCCGCCAGGGCCGCGTAGGCCTGGGCCAGCGAAAGCTCAGCCATGGCGGGACGGGGCCGCGACGGGGCCGGCCCGGCCGGATCCGAGCGCGTTGATGTTGGTGAAGGCCGTGGCATCGTCGAAGGCGACCTCGACCGCGCCGACCTGGCGCAGGAACTCGGTGGGCCGCCGCTCACCCTGCGCCAGCGCTGCTGCCAGGGCGGGGGCCAGCGCGGTGGGCAGCAGGCAGAACACGGGCTCGCGCTGGCCGGCGCAGCAGGCCAGCGTGGCATTGCCGCCGGCGCCGGCGGCGGCAAGGCGCGCGACCAGGTCCAGCGGCAGCGCCGGCGCATCGCAGGGCACGAACGCCACCCAGGGCAGGGTCGACGCGCGCAGGGCGGCGAGCATGCCCGCCAGTGGCCCGAGGAATAGTCCGCGATGCTCGGGCGCGTCCTGCACGACCGGGTAGCCCAGCGCCGCGTAGCGCTCCACGTTGCGCGAGGCGCTCACGAGCAGCGCGGCCACCTGCGGCCCGAGGCGGGACAGCGCCTGCTCCACCAGCGGCCGGCCCTCGTGCAGCACCCATCCCTTGTCGACGCCGCCCATGCGCGCGCCCCGGCCCCCGGCGAGCACGGCGCCCGTGATGGCTGCCGCCGTGGGCGGCGGCGCCTGCTCCGGCACGGCCGCGGCCATGGCTGTCAGCCGCCGATGTAGGACATCTCGACGGGTTCTCGCTGCGCCCCGGTCTGTTCGCTGCGCAGTTCGGAGTAGCGGTCGGCGCGCGCACCCCACACGGCGGCGATGGCCGCATCGAGCTGGCGGTCGTCGGCACCGGCGCGCAGCAGTGCGCGCAGATCGTGCCCGCGCTCGGCGAACAGGCACAGGTAGAGGCTGCCCTCGGTGGACAGGCGCGCCCGCGTGCAGTCGCCGCAGAAGGCGCGCGTCACGCTCGAGATGGTGCCGATCTCGCCGCTGCCGTCGCGATAGCGCCAGCGCTGCGCGACCGCGCCGGCCTCGGCGGCCGGGATGGCTTCGATCGGCATCGCGGCATCGATGGACGCGAGGATGCGCTCCGAGGGGACGACGTCGTCCAGGCGCCAGCCGTTGGAGCTTCCGACGTCCATGAACTCGATGCAGCGCAGGACGTGGCCGCGCTCGCGAAAGTAGCGCGCCATCGGCAGCACCTGGTGCTCGTTGTAGCCGCGCTTGACCACCATGTTGATCTTCAAGGGGCCGAAACCGGCCGCCGCCGCCGCGTCGATGCCGGCCAGCACGCGCGCCACGGGGAAATCGACGTCGTTCATGCGGCGAAAGACGTCGTCGTCGAGCGCATCGAGCGAAACGGTGATGCGCTGCAGGCCGGCCTCGGCCAGCGCGGCGGCCCTGCGCTCGAGCAGCGAGCCGTTGGTGGTGAGCGCCAGGTCGAGCGGGCGCTGCAGCTCCACGCGCAGGCCGGCGAGCATGCGCACCAGCGCGACGAGGTCGCGCCGCAGCAGCGGCTCGCCGCCGGTCAGGCGGATCTTGCGCACCCCGCGGCGCACGAAGATGCGCGCCAGGCGCGTGATCTCCTCGAAGCTGAGCAGCTCGCCATGCGGGACGTACTCGTGCGCGTCGTCGAAGTACTCCTTGGGCATGCAGTACACGCAGCGGAAATTGCAGCGGTCGGTCACCGAGATGCGCAGGTCCAGCAGCGGCCGCTGCAGGCGGTCCACGGCGACGGCGGCGGCCGCGTCCAGGTCGGCCGGGATCGCCGGCGGGCGGCGCCGCGCCCGTTCATCGACGATGGGAACCACGCGCGCGTTCATCGGCCGGCCCTCACGCGACCCAGCGCCGGGCGTTGCGGAACATGCGCATCCACGGCGAGTCCTCGCCCAGCCCCGGCGGGCGCCACGACAGCTGCACCGTGCGGCGTACGCGTTCGGGATGCGGCATCACGATGGTGAAGCGGCCATCGGCGGTGCTCAGGCCGCAGATGCCCTCGGGCGAGCCGTTGGGATTCTCCGGGTAACGCTCGGTGGGTGCGCCGCCGGCATCGATGTAGCGCAGCGCGATCGCGGCACCGGCGCGGTCCCGCTCCGAATCGAACACCGCCCGTCCCTCGCCGTGCGCGTTGGCCACCGGGATGCGGCTGCCGGCCATGTCGGCAAGGAAGATCGACGGCGAGGCCGCGACCTCGACCATGACGAGGCGCGCCTCGAACTGCTCGGAGGCATTGCGCTCGAAGCGCGGCCAGTGCGCGGCGCCGGGGATCATGCCGCGCAGCTGGCTCATCATCTGGCAGCCGTTGCACACGCCCAGCGCGAAGCTGTCGGCGCGGGCGAAGAAATCCGCGAACTGGTCGGCCAGCGCCGGATTGAGCAGGATGGTCTTGGCCCAGCCACCTCCGGCGCCCAGCACGTCGCCATAGGAGAAACCGCCGCCGGCAGCCAGGCCCTGGAAGGCGGCGAGCGAGGCGCGGCCCTCGATGAGGTCGGTCATGTGCACGTCGACGGCGGTGAATCCGGCGCGATCGAAGGCCGCCGCCATCTCGTACTGGCTGTTCACGCCCTGCTCGCGCAGGATGGCGATGCGCGGGCGCACGCCGGTGGCGACCCAGGGCGCGGCGATGTTCTCGCGCGGGTCGAAGGACACCGACAGCGACAGCTGCGGCACCGGGTCGGACTCGGCGCGGCCGTACTCGGCGTCGACGCAGGCCGGGTTGTCGCGCGCGCGCGCGATCGCCCAGGAGACCTCGTTCCAGGCCCGGAGCAGCTGGGGCAACGCATGCTCGATCAGCACCCGCCCGTCCAGGTGCACGGCGACCCGGGCCGCGCCATCGGCGCCGGGCGAGCCCGTGCCGCCCGCACCGACGCTGGCGATGACGTGGCTCACGGGGCCCAGCCCTTCCTCGCGCAACAGCCGGAAGACGAGCGCCCGGTCGGCCTTGCGGATCTGCAGCAGGCAGCCGGGCTCCTCGTTGAACAGCACGCGCAGCGCCATGTCGTGCCGGCGCACGGCGACCTGGTCGGCGCGGATCTTGAAGTCGCCCAGGTCGCCGGCCTGCGCATCGACCGCGAGCACGTCGATGTTGAGGTCCAGGCTGCAGCGGCCGGCAAAGGCCATCTCGCAGGCCGCGGCCCAGAGGCCGCCGTCGGAACGGTCGTGGTAGGCCAGCACCAGTGCCTGCCCGGCCAGGCTGCGCACCGCGCGCAGTGCGCCGGCGAGCAGCGCCGGGTCATCGACGTCCGGCGCCTCGTCGCCGAGCTGCCCGCTCACCTGCGCCAGTATCGAGCCGCCCAGGCGCTGGCGCCCGGCCGAGAGCTCGATCAGGATGAGTTCGGTAGGTCCCTCGTCCGTGCGCAGTTGCGGGGTCAGGCTGCGGCGCACGTCGTCGACCGTGCCCGCCGCGCTCACGACCAGCGACACCGGCGCGGCCACCTGCTTGTCCGCCCGGTCCTCGCGCCAGGTGGTGCGCATCGAGAGCGAATCCTTGCCGACCGGGATCGACAGGCCCATGTCGATGCACAGGCGGCTCGCGGCCGCGACGGCGGCGTAGAGCGCCGCGTCCTCGCCCGGCACGCCGCAGGCCGCCATCCAGTTGGCCGAGAGCTTGACCCGATCCCAGCGCACGTCGGCCGCGGCCAGGTTGAGCAGCGCCTCGGCGATCGCGACCCGGGCCGCCGACGCGGCATCGATGACCGCGACCGGGGCACGCTCGCCGATCGCGAAGGCCTCGCCGGCGTAGCCGTCCTGGTCGAGCAGGGTGACCGCGCAGTCGGCCACCGGCACCTGCCACGGGCCGACCATCTGGTCGCGGCAGGAAAGGCCGCCGACCGTGCGGTCGCCGATGGTGATGAGAAACGCCTTGCTCGCCACCGACGGGTGGCGCAGCACGGCCAGCGCCGCCTCGGCGACGACGATGCGCGAGGTGTCGATCGGAGGCCATGCGCGCCGGCGCGTAGCCACGCTGCGGTGCATGCGCGGCGGCTTGCCGAACAGCACGCTCATCTCCATGTCGACGGCGGGCCCGGTGTCGGCCATGGCACCAGCACCACCCCCGGCGCCCGACGCGGTCGGATCCGGCAGCGTGTGGGCCGCCAGCGCGAGGCGCTCGTCGCCGCTGATCGCGCCGATGATGGCGACCGGGCAGCGCTCGCGCCGGCAGATCTGCTCGAGCAGCGGCCAGGCGGCCGGCGCGATCGCCAGCGCGTAGCGCTCCTGCGACTCGTTGCACCAGATCTCCAGCGCCGTCATCGAGCGGTCCTCGACGGGGATGCGCGCCAGGTCGATGCGCGCACCGCGCCCGGCGCTCTGGGCCAGTTCGGGGAAGGCGTTGGACAGGCCGCCGGCGCCGACGTCGTGGATCGCGAGGATGGGATTGTTCGCGCCCAGGCGCGCGCAGGTGTCGATGACCTCCTGGGCGCGCCGCTGGATCTCGGCGTTGCCGCGCTGCACGGAATCGAAATCGAGCTGCTCGGTATTGGCACCGGCGCCCAGGCTCGAGGCGGCGCCGCCGCCCAGGCCGATGCGCATTCCGGGTCCGCCCAGGTGCACCAGCAGGGTACCCGGCGGCAGCGCGCGCTTGTCGGTCTGGTCGGCGCGGATGTTGCCCACGCCACCGGCGAGCATGATGGGCTTGTGGTAGCCCCAGCGCTCGCCCGCGACGTTCTGCTCGTACGAGCGGAAGTATCCGGCCAGGTTGGGCCGTCCGAATTCGTTGTTGAACGAGGCGGCGCCGACCGGGGCTTCGGTCATGATGGCCAGCGCATCGGCGATGCGCGCCGGGAAGCCGTAATCGGCCAGCTCGATCGGCGCCGGCCCCGCAGCCGTCACGTCGTGGTCGGTCTCCCAGCTGCGGCGGGCGCCGGGCAGGCGCAGGTGCGAGACGCTGAAACCGCACAGGCCGGCCTTGGGCCGCGCTCCGCGCCCGGTGGCGCCTTCGTCGCGTATCTCGCCCCCGGCGCCGGTGGCGGCGCCCGGGAAGGGGGCGATGGCCGTCGGGTGATTGTGCGTCTCCACCTTGAAGACCAGGTGGAGCAACTGCGCTTGCCGTTCGTAATGGCCGGCCACGGCCGCGGCGGCGTCGAACTGGGGCGCGAACTGGCTGGCGCTGCGCCCCTCGAGCACGGCGGCATTGTCGCGGTACGCGACCACGGTGCCCTGCGGTGCGGCGGCGTGCGTCGCGCGGATCATGTCGAACAGGGTCGCGCCGGGGTCGACGCCGTCGATCGACCAGGTCGCATTGAAGATCTTGTGCCGGCAATGCTCCGAGTTGGCCTGCGCGAACATCATCAGCTCGACGTCGGTCGGGTTGCGCTGCATGGCCCGGTAGGACTGCTCGAGGTAGTCGATCTCGTCCTCGGACAGGGCCAGGCCCAGTTGCGCGTTGGCCTGCACGAGGGCCGCGCGTCCGCCACCCCGGAGGTCGACGTAGCGCACGCTGCCGCGCGTGGCAGGGCCGGGACCGCGGTCGGCGGCCGCCGGCGCGAGCACCGCCGCTGCGGCATCGTCCCCGGCCACGAGCACGGTTTCGGTCATGCGGTCGTGCAGCGCGGCGGCGATGCGCTGCCAGGGCGGGTCGGCCGGCGCAAGCTGCTCCAGGCGCGCCGCCCTGCCCGCCAGGTGGTAGGCGAGCCCGCGCTCCATCTTCTGCACCTGCGGCAGCGCGCAATTGCGCGCGATGTCGGTGGCCTTGCTCGACCACGGCGAGGTCGTGCCCAGGCGCGGCACGACCAGCAGGCGCAGGCCGCCGGAACCCGGGGCCGGCCCGGCGCGCTCGCCGTAGTCGAGCAGGCGGTCGAGCCGGGCGCGCGCGGGGGCATCGAGCGGGGCCGAGAGCCGGACGAAGTGGCAAAAGCGCACATCGAGCGCGCTGATCGACGGTTCGACGGCCTGCAGGCGCGCGAGCAGGCGGGACAGGCGAACAGGGGAGGCGGCGGCAGGACCGTCGAGGACGAGGCAGGAGTCGGCAGCGCTCATTGCAGCGGGACCCGAAGGCCGGACCAAGGATGGGAAGTGCACAGGCAAACGCATGGTGACGTCGCGGGCCGGCAGAGACCTGGCAGCGCATGCGGATGCGCGCTCAGCGCCCCGGCCGGGTTCCGCGGCGGGTACCCGACGAATCGAAGATTATAGCCGTGGCATCCGGCGCGCCGGGGCACAAATCGGACAAAGGCCACAAATTCCGCGAAGGGAACCGAGGCCGCGAAGGCGACAGAGCGGCCCGGAAGGGCACAAGACCGCGCCGCGTTCGCGGGCGCGGGCCGGCAGGCAGTGTGCCGGCGCTAGATCTCGCCGTCGAGCAGCTGCGCGGCAGCCAGGGACTTGAGCAGCGCCTCGTTGCAGACCGAGATCGGTATGGCCAGGGCCTCGGCCTGCTTGCGGATGGCGATCGGATCGCTGCGCTCGATCGCCTCGATCAGGGTCAGGTAGGTGCCGTACGGACCGGCCCGGTTGAGGATCGCGTCGACGATCGACTCGGACAGGGAGATGAGCTCGAACAGGTGCGGAAACGGGGCGCCGGTGATGCGGTCGAGCAGGGAGAAGGCACCGGTGATGAACAGCTCGTCGCGCATCTCGCCCTCGCTGGCGGCGGCGCCGATCGTCTCGAGGAAGATGCCGCGGCGGATCGAGGCGTGCATCAGCGGAAAGGTATTGGTGTCCTTGGACGCGGTGGCCAGCAGCAGGGACAGCCAGCGGACCAGCTTCTTGTAGCCCAGCATCATCACCGCGTGCTGGAACGAGGTGATCTGCACCGGCAGGTTGAACGCCGCCGAGTTGACCAGGCGCAGCAGCTTGAAGGCCAGGGCCGGATCGCGACGCAGCGTCGCGTCGATCTTGTCGAGGTCGGCATCGTCGCGCACCAGTCGCAGCAGCTCGAGCACGACGGCCTGCCCCGGCTGCAGCGGCCGGGCCTTGTTGGTCGTCTGGTCGTCGAGCGGCCAGCCGACGCAGGCGGCGGCATCACGGTCGAACACCTCGACCGCATCGGCCACGCTCTGCACGCCGGTGACGATGAACGGGATGCGGCGCACGACACCGGCGGGCGGCATCACGCCCCAGCGGCGCCGGTCCTCGCTGACGTGGAGCAGCGAATATTCGAAGCAGGCCAGCAGCGCCGGGGGCAGCGGTACGTCCGGGCGGCCGCGCAGCACCAGGCGCTTGCCGTCGCGGAACAGGGCCTGGGTGATGCTCTGCGTGTGCGGGTCGAGCAGCGCGTTGGCGGGGATCTCGAGCAGCGCGTTGCGCGGCGCCTTCCACTGCAGCACCGATTCGTTGAAATCGGCGTCCAGCGGCGCCACCAGTACCGGGACATTGGATTCGGGCCAGACTTCATTCATCTGGTCGAGCAGCGGCCCTATCGGCGGGCGCTCCTGCGCCGCGGCCGACAGCATCGTGAGCCGGGTGCCGATCGCCTTGCGCTTCTTGTCGATCAGCGGTGCGTAGCAGATCCAGACCGAACCGAGCATGTCGGCGGTGGCGATCAATCGTTCGGGCGCATTCATGGGGGGCGGCCGTCTGTCCTTTGGCTTTGCAGCGAGTCTAGGAGGCCTGCGCCGGGACAGGTCGGGGAAAGTACCGGGTCGGAAGCTCCGAATTCGCGCCATCGTGCCGCTCGGGCCCGGGGGGATGGGCGCCGGCCCGGGCGCCCATCCCGGCGCCGACGGGCTCACAATGGCGAGCACACGTGCTGCCTGCCGGGAAACCATGAACCTGCTGCTTCGGATCGATGAAATGCGTGTGCTGGAGGCGCGCGCCCGCTCGGACCTGCCACCGGGCACGCTGATGCAGCGCGCGGGCCAGGGGGCGGCCGACTGGATCCACGCCTGGCTGCAGGGCCCGGTCGCGGACGCTCCGCCGCCCGGCAGCATCGATCGCAGCGCTTCGGTGCTGGTGCTGTGCGGACCCGGCGACAACGGCGGCGACGGCTTCGTCTGTGCCCGGGCCTTGCGCCGCCTCGGCCACCGGGTGAGCTGCTGGGCGCCACTGCCCAGTGCCAGCGCCGACGCCGTGCGCGCCCGTGCCGCGCTGACGCTGGCCGGGCCGGGCGCGGGCGACCCGGTGCTGACGGAACTGCCGCGCGCCGCACGTTTCGACGTGGTGGTCGATGCGGTGCTGGGCATCGGAGCCCAGCGCCCGCTCGCCCCGCCCTTTCTCGACGCCCTGCTCTGGGTGCGGGAGCAGCGCTGGCCGGTCGTGGCGCTCGATGTGCCCAGCGGGCTGAACGCCGACACCGGCGCCTGGATCGGCGCCGTGACCGGCGCGCCGGCGCAGCACACGATCACCTTCCTGGCCGACAAGCCGGGCCTGCACACGCTCGAGGGGCCACAGGCTGCCGGCGTCGTGCACGTCGAGGACCTGGGCGTGGCCGCGCTGCGCGACGCCACCGATGCCCCGGGGCGGCTCAACGAGCCGGCCCGGTTCGGCGCGCTCGTGCGGCCCCGGCGCAACGACAGCAACAAGGGCGATTACGGCGCGGTGGCCATCGTCGGCGGCGCTGCCGGCATGGTCGGTGCCGCGCTGCTGGCCGGCCGTGCGGCGTTGCGGCTGGGCGCGGGCAAGGTGTTCGTCGATTGCATCGGCGCGCCGCAGCTGGCGGTCGATCCGATGCAGCCCGAGCTGATGTTTCGCGCCGAGGCCGAGCTGCCCGCGGTCGATGTGATGGTGGCCGGCTGCGGCATGGGATCGGGCGCCTCGGTGGCGGACCGGCTCGGGCGCATCCTCGAGCGCGACGGCGCGCTGGTGCTCGACGCCGACGCGCTCAATGCGGTGGCGCTCGACGCGAGCCTGGCGGCGCGCGTGGCCGCGCGCAAGGGCACCACGGTGCTCACGCCGCACCCGGGCGAGGCCGCGCGCCTGCTGGCCACGAACACCCGCGCCGTCCAGCAGGACCGCATCGGCAGCGCGCTGCGCATCGCCCAGCGGCTGCAGTCGGTGGTCGTGCTCAAGGGCGCCGGCAGCGTGATCGCCGAACCCTCGGGCCGCTACACGATCAACCCGACCGGAGGACCGGCGCTGGCCACTGCCGGCACCGGCGATGTGCTGGCCGGCATGATCGGCGCCCTGCTCGCGCAGAACCGGCGCCGCGAGGACCTCGACCTGTGCGCGGTGCTGGCCGCGGTCTGGCTGCACGGCTGCGCCGCCCAGCGCTTCGGCGCGGACCTGGGCCTGACGGCCTCGGAGGTGGCGCCGCTGGCAGCCCAGGCGCTGGCCGAACTGCGCCGCGCGGCAGGAGGGGTATAGCGATGCGCTCGCCAAGCGCGCATTTCCCCCGCTCCGGCAAGCCGCAGTGGGGAACATCCTGCGCCGCGGCGTGTCATCTCGCGATGCGCCCGCCCTGGAGCATGATCTGGCGCGCGCAGCGCGCCGCCAGGCCGGTGTCATGGGTCACGAGGATCAGCGTGGAGCCCGATTCGCGATTGAGCTCGAACAGCAGGTCCGAGATCGTCTGCCCGGTACGGGCATCGAGGCTGCCCGTGGGCTCGTCGGCCATCAATATCGCCGGCCGTGCGACGAAGGCCCGCGCCAGCGCCACGCGCTGCTGTTCGCCGCCGGACAGCGTGGTGGGGAAGTGCCCCAGGCGCCCGGCCAGGCCGACGCGCGCGAGCATCTGCGTGGCCAGTTGCACGGCCGCGCCGGTGGTCGCCGCGCCGGCGCCCGACTCCGTACCTGCACCCGCACCCAGCTCGAGCGGGAGCATCACGTTCTCCAGCGCGCTCAGGTGCGGCAGCAGCTGGAACGACTGGAACACGAAACCCAGCGTGCGCGCACGCAGCGCGGCGCGTCCGTCCTCGTCCAGCGCGAACAGATCGGTGCCGAAGTACGCCACCGTGCCCGAGCTGGGCAGGTCCAGGCCGGCGAGCAGGCCCAGCAGCGTCGACTTGCCCGAACCGGAGGCGCCCAGTATGGCCAGGGTCTGTCCGCGCTCGACGCTCAGGTTGATATCATCGAGTATGGTCAGTTTTCCCGTGCTGTCGGCAACGACCTTGCCCAGGTTTCGCGCCTCGAGCGCATGAGCGGTCGCCGTCTCGCGGGGGGATACGGCTGGCACGGGTACGGGGTGCGGGCCGGGCGCGCCCTGGCCGGCGGTGCTGGTCGCGGATGTCGTGTCCATGGTGCCCTGGGTATGCTCGTCGTCGCCCTGATCCTGGCACTGGGCGCCGGTACCGCGCGCGCGTCGCCCAAGGCGATCGTGGTCGTCGGCGACAGCCTCTCGGCGGAGTACGGCTTGCCGCGCGACAGCGGGTGGGTCAAGCTGCTGGCGGACCGGGTGTCCGCCACTGCACCGCAGTATAGCGTCGTCAATGCGAGCATCAGCGGCGACACGACCAGCGGCGGACGGGCCCGCCTGGGCGACCTGCTGCAACGGCTGCACCCTGCCGTGGTCATCATCGAACTGGGCGCCAACGACGGCTTGCGTGGCATGAGCGTCGAGGCCATGCACGCCAACCTGCAGGCGATGATCGAGGACTGCCGCAAGGCCGGGGCGCGCGTGCTGCTCGTGGGCATCCACGTGCCGCCCAATTACGGGCCCGCGTTCGAGCAGCGCTTCTACGGGGTCTACCAGGACCTGGCGCGGCAGGACCACGTCGCCTTCGCCCCCTTCCTGCTCGACGGCTTCGCCGAGCGCCTCGAGTGGTTCCAGGCCGACCACATCCACCCGCTGCCCATCGCCGAGCCGCACATGCTCGACAACGTCTGGCCGCACCTGCAGCCGCTGCTCGTGCGCTGAGCGCGGGCGCCGGCCCGGGCTCAGGGCTGGGCCGGCGGGCTCGCAGGCGTGCTGAGGTCGGCGCGCGTGATGCGCGCGCCCAGGCGATCGCGCAGCGCCCGGACATAGGCGGAACGGTCGGCGCTGGCGAGCACGTCGCGCAAGGACTTCTCCTGGGCGGCGCGCTCGGTATCGCTGGCGGCCGCGGTCGAGGCGGCGAGCACGTGCACCAGCGCATAGCCGCCGTCGGGCTGCTTCACGCCGATGTACGAGGGCAGGCGGTCGGCCGGCAGTGCCATCGCCTGCTGGATCCCGCTCTCGGGCAGGAACTGGGTATCGCGCCGCGACAGTTCATGCACCGGCTCGAAGCCCGCGTCGTCCGGGGTCTTCTTGAGCTCGGCCAGGCGCGCCTCGCCGGCCGAGCGGGCCAGCTCCGCCGCCGCGCTGCGCTCGAGCTTGGATCGGATCGCCGCGCTGACCTCGGCGAACGGACGCACGGCCGCCGGCGTGTAGGTGTCCACATGCACCGAGACCAGCGCATTGTTGCCGATGTCGATGGCCTTGGTGTTGTGATGCTTTTCCAGCGCGTCCGGCGCGAACACCGCCTGCAGCACCGTGGGCGTGAAGATCGACGCCTTGTCCGGCTGGGGCGCGCCCTGGCGCGTCAGCGCGTCGACGGTCTCCAGCGGCAACTGGAACTTCGCGGCCGCCGCGGCCAGGCCGTCGGCCTGTTCGTAGACGAAGTTGGTGAACTGGTCGGCCATCTCGGCGTAGCTTTTCTGTGCCGCCTGCTTGCGCATCTCGGCCTCGATCGACGCGCGCACCTCGTCGAACGGGCGCGTCTGGGTGCCCTTGATGCCGGTCACCTCGATGATGTGGTACCCGAAGTCGGTCTCGACCACATCGCTGATCTGGCCGTCCTTGAGCGCGAAGACGGCATCCTCGAAAGGCTTGGTCATCATGCCCCGGCCGAACCATCCCAGGTCGCCCCCCTTTTCGGCCGATCCCGGGTCCTTGGACTTTTCGCGCGCCAGGCGCGCGAAGTCGGCCGGATGGGCGCGCACCTGGCGCAGCAGGTCCTGCGCCATGGCCCGCGCCGCGGCCTTGTCGGGCGCCGAACCGTCCTTGCCGACGGTGATCAGGATGTGGCTGGCACGGCGCTGCTCGACCCCGGCCCAGCGCGCCCGGTTGGCGTCGTAGTACTCCTTGAGCGCGGCCTCGGTGATCGTCGCGCGCGCCGCCAGGTCCTGCATGCGCAGCACCAGGTACTCGACCTTGGCGTGCTCGGGCGTCCGGTACAGGTCGTGATTGGCGTCGTAGTCGGCCTTGACCGCCGCGTCGGTGACGACCGCCTTGGCCAGGTACTCGTCCGGCCGGAACAGCAGGCGGCGCACCTGGCGGCGCTCGTTTTCCAGGGCCAGCATGCGGTCGACGACCGAGCGCGGAACCATGGCCCCGGCGCTCAGGCCCGATTCGAGCGCCTGGCGCCCGGCATCGGCGCGGACGCGCGCCTCGAACGAGGCCTCGGTGAAACCGCGCGAGGTGAGCAGGCGCAGGTAGGTGTCGTAGTCGAACTTGCCGTTGAGCTGGAACTGCGGGATCGATCCGATGATCTCGCGCATGTGCGCATCGGAGACGGTCAGGCGCAGCCGCGCCACCTCGTGCTCCATCGCCTTTTCCGAGAGCAGGCCTTCCAGGGTCGAGGCCCGCATCTGCGGCGTGTCGAAGATGCGCGTGTCGACGCCGGGGCCGAGCATCTGCGACATGCGCTCGACGCGCTCGCGCTGGGCGGCCTCGAACTCCTGCTGGGAGATGGACTCGCCGTCGATCTTGGCCACCGCGTTGTCGTCGTTCACGAAGCGCGTGAAGCCGTAGACGCCCGAGAAGATGAACGGCAGGAAGACGACGATCGAGAGCAGGGGCATCAACCAGCGGCGCTGGCTACGGATGGCATCGAACATGGGACTCGGGAAAAAAGAAGGCGCCGTCTACGCAAAAAGGATCGTCGCGCAAACCGGCTTTGGCACCCCTACGCTCACCGGCGGGCATCGGGCGCGGCCGGATCGGGTGTGCCGCCAGATGTTATTGCCGCAGGCGCACGACCAAGGACGTCGATCATAGCAGGGACACGGACCGCGCAGCGCCGGCCGCGGGAACGCGCGCCGTGCCGCGGTGCGGCGCGGCCGGTGGACCGGCCTCAGGCCGCCTGTTCGGCCGGCGCCGCCGGGGTCGCCATCACGGCCTGGAACGCTTGAATGCGCCCGGACAGGTAGAGCGCATCGCTGGCCACGCCCGAAAAACGGCCCGAACCCCAGGTGTGCAGCCAGGGCAGCCCCAGGAAGTAGAGGCCGGGCTGCTGCGTGACCCCGCGCCGGTGCTGCGGCTGCCCGCGACCGTTGAAGACCGGCGCATCGAGCCAGGAGTAGTCGGCGGCAAAGCCGATGCACCAGATGATCGCGCCGATACCCGCGTGTGCCAGCTCCAGCGATGCCCGTTCGCCCGGCGGGACCCAGACCGGCTCGTAGCGCGCGCCCGGCGGTGCATCGATGCCGTGGTCGGCGATGTAGCGGTCGATCGAGGCGTTGATGCCGTTGTAGACCGCATCGGCCTGGTCCAGCGCCGCCGCCAGCGTCGGTGCGAAATGCAGCGTGGCGCCGTCGGTATCGAGCAGCCGGCCGTAGAGCTGCATGCCCTCGCGCGCGAAGCGGCGCAGGTCGATGTCGCGGCCGCCGTCGCGGCCGGTGACGTAATGGTTGGTGTTGTCGCGCACGCCCTCGCGCAGCGGATGGTCCTGCACCGGCATCTCGTAGTAGCCCATCTGCGCAAGCCAGTCGACGACGTCGCGGCCGCGGTAGAAGCGCGCGCAGCGCGGCGCCTCGCCGACCGCGAGCACCACCCGGCGCCCCGCCAGGTGCAGGTCCTCGGCGATCTGGGCACCCGATTGGCCGGAGCCCACCACCAGCACCGACCCCGGCGGCAGCTCGCCGGGATTGCGGTACTGGGCCGAATGCAGCTGCGTGATCGAGCGCGGCAGGCGCTCGGCCAGGCGCGGGATGATGGGCACGTGATAGCCGCCGCAGGCCAGCACGACCTGGTCGGCGGTGAAATCGCCGCCGCCGGTCTGCACCTCGAAGCCGCCGCGCGCGCGCGGCGCCACCCGCCGCACCGCGACACCCTCGCGGATGGGCGCGGCGCAGCTGCGGCGGAATGCCTCCAGATACTGCAGGATCTCGTCGCGCCGCATGAAGCCGTGCGGATCGCCACCCTGGTACGGATGCCCCGGCAGCTGGCATTGCCAGTTGGGGGTGACGAGGCAAAAGCTGTCCCAGCGCTGGGTGCGCCAGGTGTGCATCGCCGTGTGCTTTTCGAGGACCAGGTGTTCGACACCCTGCTGCGTCAGGTAGTAGGACAGGGACAGGCCGGCCTGGCCGCCACCGACGATGAGCACGCTGTGGTGTGTTGACTGCGTCATGATTGCCCCTCCGGGATCCTACTTATCGAACCCGATGACCTCGACCTGCACCCCGGGCGCGTGCGCGAATCGGGCCGCGTGCGCCTCGATCTGCACCAGCTGCGCGGCGGCACGCGGGCAGGCGAATCCGAACTTGGCCTTGACCCGGTCCGAGGCGATGCGCGTGGCGGTGCGCGCGCGCTCGAGGAAGTCCGCGAGCGCGTAGCGCCGTCCCGGCTCCAGGTACTCCTTGACGACCAGCGAGGGGGAATAGCAGCGCGATTCGCTCCCGTCGGGCCAGCGCACGCGGTAATGCATCTCGGGCATGCGGCCTCGCGCGCTCAGGCCGGTTGCGGCGCGCGGTAGAGCGCCTCGTGGCGCTCGGCGCTGGCCGACCAAGAGAACCGGCGGCACACGGCCGCCACGGTCCCGTGCCGCCCGCCGGCGATCGCGCGCAGCAGGCCGGTGGCGATCGAATCGACATCGAGCGGATCGGCCCACTGGACGTCGCCCTCGGCGAAGTGCTCGGTGAACGGCGCGCGGCGCGCGACCAGCGCCGGCGTGCCGCAAGCCAGCGCCTCGAGCGCGGCCAGGCCGAAGCCCTCGATCAGCGAAGGCATCGCCACGACGGCGGCGCGCCGGTACAAGGCCGGCATGTCCGCGTCGGGCAGCGGACCGGTGACGATCACCGCGGCGCCCGGCCCGGGTGCGGGTCCGGGTTCGGTTCCGCGTCCCGCACCCCCCTCGGCGAGCTGCAGGTCCGCCGCCGCCGCGGCTGCGCGGAAGGCCAGCACCTGCGGGCCGTGGTCGAGCAGGCTGGCGCCGCCGGCGATCACGAGTTGCAGGCGCGGCAGGCGCCGACGCGCCAGCGCGAAGGCCTGCAGCAGGCGCAGCGGGTTCTTGCGCGCCTCGATGCCGCCCACGAACAGCACCACCGGCGCGCCCGGCGCCAGGCCGTGACGCCGGGCCACCTGCGCGTCGGCCGGGTCCGGCCCGGGCGAGAAGCGCTCCAGGTCGATGCCATTGGGCACCTGGACGGCGGCGATGCCGTGTTCGGCCAGCAGGCGCTCGCGCCACACCGAACTGACGCACAGCACGCGCGCCGCACCGCGGATCGAGCGCTCCTCCCAGGCCTGCAGGCGCGGGTCGCTGTAGCGGTCCAGGTGGTGCACGGTGCGCAGGTAGCTGCCGATCGCGCCCTGCTGCACCAGGTCGGCCAGCGCGTTGGCGCCGATGCCGTCGTGCGCGTGCAGCACGTCGTGGCGCTCGGCGCGCGCGCGTGCCTGCAGGTGGGTGCGCAGCGCCTCGATGCGCAGGCGCACCTGGGCGGCGACGTCGGCGCCGCCCGGGCGCAGCGTGGCCAGTTCCACGCGGCAGGGCGTGGCGCGGAAGAAGCGCTGGCCGGGCAGCGCCGGCGCGATGATCACGACCTCGTGCCCGCGGTCGCGCAGCGCACGGCCGAGCTCGAGCACGTGGACCACGCCGCCGCGCGGATTGATCGAGTGGGTGAGCAGGACTATCTTCATGGCGCCGACGGCGCCGGCGCGCGCGCGCCGAGGAAGGCCTGCTGCGAGAAATCCCACAGGCACGCGTCGTCCCCCGCATGATGCAGCTGCACCCGGCTGCCGGCGCGGACCTCGCCGACCACGGCGGCGCCGATCGCGCGGGCCGCAAAGCGCGCCAGCACGGCCGCGACGTGCTGCGGGGCCACGCTCAGCACGAAGCCATAGCTCGGGAACGACAGCAGCCAGCGCAGCAGCTGCTCGCGCTCGTGGCTGCGCAGGCTGTGCGGCCGGGGGATGGCATCGACATCGATGCGGGCGCCGACGCCCGAGCATTCGAGCAGCATCAGCGCCGTGCCCAGCGCGCCGGCCATGCTGATGTCCTTGGCCGCCGCGCACAGCCCGGCCTCGGCCAGCTGCGGCAGGATCTCCAGGTCGGCGCGCAGGCGCTCGCCCGGCGCCTCGGTGGAGGCATTCCAGTACGGATACGGCGCCTCCCAGCGCCCGCGCAGGTCGATGGCCATGATGAGCGCATCGCCCGGGCGCGCGGCGAAGCTCGACAGCAGGCGGCGCGCGCGGCCGATGATCGCCACGGCCAGCTGGCTGCGCGCGCTGCGGTCGTTGCTGTGGCCGCCGACGATGGGCACGCCGTAGCGGCGCGAGGCCTCGGCCATGCCCTCGAGCACGGGCGAGCCGGCCAGCGAGCCCTTGCTCCAGATGGCGTCGACCACGGCCAGCGGCCGCCCGCCCATCGCGTAGATATCGCTGACGTTGACCATCACGCCGCAGTAGCCGGCGAACCAGGGCATGGCCTCGACGAAGTCATCGACGAAGCCCTCGATCGCGAACAGCAGGTGGCCCTCGCCCCCGGCCTGCGCCTCGGGCAGCGCCGCGCAATCGTCGCCCACCGCGATGTCCCGCGGCAGCACGGCGCCCAGGCTGCCGAGCACGTCCGGTACCGCGCGCTTGTGGCCAAAGCCGCGGCTGGCGCGCAGCTCCGCGCACAGTGCCGCCGCATTCATGCGTTGCCGCGGCGGCGCGGCGCCGCCCGGTGCAAGCCGGTGGAGGGATCCCGCACGGCGGGGCTCACGAGGCCGCCCGCGTGACGAAACCGCCGTACGGATCGGCACACGGCGGATACTGGTGCAGGTCGGCCTGCATCAGGCAGTGGTCGCGGCCGTGGACCAGCACCGACTGCAGGGCGCGCCAATGCAGGCGTTCGAACAGCGCCACGTTGGGCCGCTGCACGTGGGCCAGGAAGCGCTGGCAGCCGCGCGCATGCGCGCTGCACACGGCCATGCGGACCAGGGTAGCGCCGATGCGCCCGTGCTGGCGCATGGCGGCGTGCACCGCCAGGCGCGAGCCCCACCAAAGCCCGGGCTCGGCCTCGTGGATGCGGACCGTACCGACGACTGCATCGGGGCTGCCGCCGAGGCTGGACACGGCGACGATCAGCTGGGACCGGTCGTCGATCGCATCGCGGTCGTCGCCGACGAAGATGCCCTGCTCGATACAGAACACCGCCCGCCGCAGCGCCCGCGCCTGCTCGTGTTCCCAGCTGCCGGCGGCCCACTTCACGCGAAACTCGCAGGGCACGAAGCCGGGGGCCGCATCGAGCGTGACCGGGCCGGCGTCCTCGAACCAGCGCATGCTCAGTCCTCGTAGCGCGACAGCGACGAGCAGGCCGCGCAGCGGCCGCAGCCGGCCTTGATGTCGCGCGAACGCAGGCCCGCCCGCGCCAGCAGCGCACCCAGCGGTTCGAGCACCGACTGCATCCAGTCGGCCGCCGGCGCCGGATGGTCCTCCAGCGGCGTGCCGCTGATCGGGACGAACGGCACGACGAACGGGTACACGCCGATCGCGACCAGGCGCTCGCACATGGCCAGGATCTGCTCGCGCGTATCGCCCAGGCCGGCCAGCAGGTAGGTGCTGACCTGGCCGCGGCCGAACACGCCCACTGCGGTGGCGAACGCCGAGAGATAGCGCTGCACCGGCACCGAGGCCTTGCCGGGCATCAGGCGCCGGCGCAGCGCCGGGTCGATCACCTCGAGGTGCATGCCCAGGGTGTCGATGCCGGCCTCGTGCATGCGCGCGAACCAGCGGTCGTCGTCGGGCGGCTCGCACTGGCCCTGCAGCGGCAGCGCCACCGCCGCGCGGATCGCGCGCGCGCTGTCGGTCAGCACCGCGGCGCCACGGTCGGCACCCGGCGGCGTGCCGGTGGTCATCACCATGTGCTTGACGCCATCGAGGCGCACGGCGGCCTGCGCCACCTCGGCCAGCTGCTCCGGGGTCTTGTGCGCGATGGTGCGGCCTGCGGCCAGCGACTGCCCGATCGCGCAGAAGCGGCACGCCTTGGTGCGGCTCTCGTAGCGGATGCAGGTCTGCAGCACGGTCGTGGCCAGCACGTCCGCGCTGTGCAGCGTGGCGATCTTCCAGTACGGGATGCCATCCAAGGTCTGGTGCGAGTAGAAACGCGGCGCCTTGGGGAAGCTGGCGCGGCCGATTTCC
>Ga0116229_10001440_pt1 | contig 37299 bp, 28 predicted proteins | sample S1TSphgellanicum_3_FD_87313 | JGI IMG/M metagenome (GOLD analysis project Ga0116229, IMG submission 87313) | Host-associated microbial communities from peat moss isolated from Minnesota, USA - S1T2_Fc - Sphagnum magellanicum MG | ecosystem: Host-associated > Plants > Peat moss > Unclassified...
GTGCAAACATAAATCTTTATTGAAAGGAAACTACAACATGATGTTCACAACATGAAACATAACATCAAGAACTCCTCAAGGTTCTTGTCACATGAAATACACAAACTTGTGTAATGAAGAAAAGAAAGCCAAACCATCAACACCAAGGTATTTAACTAAAAGACCAAATCACAAATAACTAAACTAATATAAGTAAAGGAAGTAATTCAACCTTGTAAAAGTAACCTAAGTACTTTCCTACTCTAATAATAAATGAAACCTAACTAGTTGAATTTGAATTCTCAACATTATGGATAAATCTATAACATACCCATTACATAAAGCTAAAAGTTTCCATGACCGATCTATTTCCTAGCCCTTAAACATATAACATAATCCCATGACTATACAACATAAGACTTGAACAAAAAATAATATTACAAAAGCCATGGATTTTCCTCCATCAATGATTGATATAAAATTTAACCTTTTGAAAGTGATAATTACATTTGTTGTAGCATCAAGTTTTAATTGCATTGCTTTCACCTCCCCAAGTGCACCCCCCCATTGTGCCTTGTCACTTTTCATCTGGTGTTGATTGAAATATCTCCATAGTTCGAGCTGTCTAACAAACTGTAAACATTTGTATACAAGTAAACTTGGTTTTGAAGGTTAATGAAAATCAATGCCACAATAAAAAATTAGATTTGCCTAGTTTCCAAGCACAAATGTATACAAAGACAATTGAAATTCAATCAAGATGCTTTCATATTTGCAATGAAAACTACATACTTGTGCCACAAAATTGGATAGTTCAAATTGAAGTAGCCCATCACATGCACCTCACTTGTGACCTACAAAAGCTTAGACATATCCATGCCCTAAATGATACTTTGTTGTCTTATAATCTAGATGTCTCTAAGTCTATTAATTCTTTGTTTGATATTTGTAATAAAATCAAGACAAAAGTTGTTTCTACAACTTTAAGTAAGAACCATTAGGCCTATTTAGTTGATAGGTTTCCATGCATGGTAATTATTAAAAATAATTTTGAAACATAATAGCCAACTTGACATGCCACTCATGATTCAAATTAAAGCTTCAGACAATGTGGCATTCTCCTAGGATAACATGGACCTACTATAGGCTATAGTAAGAATTAAGAATTAAAAAAACCCATGTGTAGGATTGCTAGATAACTCAATGGGTAGAAGGGACAATTAGTACCTACACTTGGGAAAGTACTTAGAATGGCAAAGACTAGGCACAATTTAATTTCCCATTCTCTTGTAATGCTAAACAAAATAAGAACCACATCAATATAAACATCTTGGATATTGGCCAACACGAGAAAAACTGAAATTTGATTTGCATTATATATATATATAACTTGAAGTTCAAATACAATGCAAATATGTGCTTTAGAATTATACGACTACTAAATTTTTCTTTTTTTCTATCCTTTTGCTTTTGGGGCAGAAATTACATTAACTCATGTAAGGTGTGGTTCAACTCCTGGATTAGGGAGTGTGGGATTTCTTTGCTTGACACTAGGTTTAAGCTTTGTTTCTTGCACTTTAGGTTGAATATTAGTTGACAAAGATAGTACACTCAAGATCATAGTCAAATACATGCAACAGGTTCTAAGGCAGGTTCAAGTACATTTAATTTAGGCTCTTCATTTGGCAAGGTAACATCTTTTGAAACATGGCAAGGTGATAGACATGGATTCACATTGTCTATGAATGAATTTGTGGTTAGTATCTAAAATCCACCAGTATCATTATGTGTAGTATGACCAATTAATTTTAATGGCTCAAATTTGAGGAGTTGAAAGAGATGCACACCATCGGACCAAACCATCATTCTCTTCATTATTGTTAGTGTCACTATCAAAATCATCTTACAATGAATTGTCAACTATTGCTTTTTTTGGTGCTTTTGTTGAGCTTCCTTTTGGAACACTTGGTTTGTTCTTTTTTGGCTTAGGTAGCTAGGTCTCTTTTGACACATCAAATGCTAAAAGGTTACCACTAGGATAGCTGCAAGTTTTCGATGCTAACCAACTATGGCCTTTGCACAAATTGGACAATGTGTTAAACCTTGGGGGTGAAAACACAATTAGGTGGATTGCTTGGATTGTGATAGTTGTAAATTTTCTAGATTTTAGATGAACTTAAAATGTAAAATCATATCAAAATTAAAATTTCCAATTTTTTCATTATCCATGTTGCAATAGACTTTGGTGAAAATCTTATTAAAAATTATGGATGAGTTTTAAGAAAGGAATGGATTCATTGTGGACTTTTGAAATGATGACATTATGTTTGTCACACATAAAAAATCAAAATTGTGAACTCAAAAAATATGTCATAGTAATATCAAAATTAAATTTAAAAAATAGGTCACCATAAAATGAATAATTTATTGTAAGATGCATTGAATTTTTTCCAATATAATTTTTTTTTCATATTTAAAAACTCGTCATGATTTTTTGTCATTTTTTACAATTGGTATTCCATTTCACATTGAAATCTTTAATTTTTTTTTCTAAATTTCTTGACCAATCACATGTTTAAGGATATTTATAAGGTGGTCTATTAATATTTGTGACCAAAACCATAGGGGATAATTATAGGATTTATAGCTTGATAATTATTTTAAATGCAGGAATTGTAGTTAGTGTAAAATGTGGATTGTTCAAAATCTCAGACATGAGCCACCTACCCTTGGACACAAGCAAAACACAAGTCTACATGGCCACATGGTTGCAATAAAAGGAATGGTACAAATTAGGATTGCATCGAATATTACAGTATATCTTTTCTAAAGGTTCAATATGTGAAAAAGTCAATTATGCATATATAAATTGACCTTTAATTGTCCAATCATGTGTTTTCAAAGACATTTGTTCATCAAGAACAAAAAATCTGGAATAAAAATTAAAAATTCAATATTGACTTCAACTAAGAAAATTATGATATTAGGTACCTCTATTGAAATTGTGGATGGTTGATCAGAACAAACAACACATTCAATAGGCTAGATGGTTTTGAAACAATCAACACATTTTACTATGGATATGGGGTAGACAAATATGACATCTAGCTTGGAGAAAGGTCATTAGAGATAGATTTTGCATTCAATGGTAGTTTACACTCCTTAATACTTCCATGGTCAGAATTTGAAGCACCACATTCATTGATTGATGACTTAGTCTTTGCAATAAACAATTACACCACGTGAAATTAGGTACAAATTTTGATCATGCAATTGTACAACAAATCCAAGTCTGATGTGTATATTGTTCAATAAACAAATTGAAGTAAAATAGATCAAAGAATACATGTTCAAATTTCATATTCACAAATTGTAATACATGTACATATATTATGTTAGTAGCCATGACAGGAATGGAATTCATGTGCTTTCAAGACCCTTCATGAATTGAAGGTGAAGTTCAAGACAAAGGTTTAAATGGAAGTTCATGTCCAATCTAATCATGACACATCATGAGTTTCATCATTAAACATGAAATGATTTGCAAAAGTTCAGGATAGAACTCGATGACACATGGGTGGTTTAAGACTAAACATGTAATCATGAGACCATGGTACTTTAGGACTAAACATGTAATCATGACACTTGGGTGTTTTAAGATTGAACATGAAATATAGTCTAGAAGTACATGACATAATTCAAGACAAAAGTTTTTGGAACGTAATTTCATGACACTGGTCCTATTTTTAAGACTCAAATATGGAATTAACAAAAACTCAAGAGACCTATCCAACATGTGCCATACTTAAAGGGAATCTATTAAAAGGTTTAGGGCATCTATCCTCATTGAATGGTAAAAAATTTGTAGACTTATAATATGTTCAAGACAGAAATATCCTTTATTTTGCACAAGTCAATAGACTTACAATATATTTAGGACATTAGTCCAATTTTTAAATAAACAAAAATGCAATCCATGTAATTCCAAAGTTTTGATCAATGTCATGTCAAGTAGGAAAGATTCAAGACTCAAGTCCTTACTGCAAGATGTAATCAAGTCTACTAGTCTAACCAAATTGATAACATGAATGGATTGCAAAACACATCAATACATAAGATTTGAAAAAAAATGTTCACCAAAAACCAAATAGATTAGGAAATAGTAAAGGGACAAGTGAAAACAACCAAGAGTCATGATTTAAGTTCAAGATGCATCAAGTTGAAAATTTTAAAAAATATGGAAATAACTTATGAAACAATAGAAGCGTTGGATCTTTGAATGGGTTGGTGTTGTCTTGTCCAATAGAAAGGGTACTAGTAAGAGAATTGAAATCAATTCTTGGACAACTTCATATACCCCATGTTGCACACCATTGCTTTGAAAATGAAAACTCACAATCAACAATTGCACATTTTGATGGAGATAAAACATACATTGCCACACACCAAGGGTGGAATGTGTGTCCACATTCAATTGCTAAGAAGTTGCAAATATACCACATTCCACACAATGGACAAACATTGAGATCACATGATTTCTTCACTGGTGTTATGGGGTTACAAAATAAAGGCAATGGATAAAGAATCACCCCCCCATCTCCATTCATCTTTTGGACCTAGTCACCAATGGTCTGTATTTCTCCTTGTACCAAGGTGACATTTTGACGTCCATGTTCAAATTCTACTTCAAAAGCAAACAATTTTCCCTTGAAAACTTTCAATTCTTTTTTATAGAATTGGAGATTTTGGCCATATCAATCTTCATTTTTTAAGTTCAAGCTTCTATTAATATGTTCATCACTCAACTTGTCTAACTCATTCACAATTTGAACTCTACACTTTGCAAGCTATTTTTCCAACTTCTCTTTCTCCAACTCATCTTTTGTAAATCTCGACAAATCTTGTAACTTGAGTCTCAAACCTAATTCCCTCTCTTCATTAACCTTTAAGGTAGACTATAAAGACTAGATTCGAGATTCACATTCTTCAAAGTCCTGATGAACTTGCAAGTGCATCAATCGTGTGTCCTTTGTTGCATATTCATCACATCTATGTTAACCTTCAAGATCACTCCTTTTTGCATTCAATTTCTCTATCTTGGTTTTCATATGCTCAAAAAACTCCTTTTAGGACTACAGAAGATTTTTAATTGCATCTATCTCTAATATAGACCAAGACGAAAGGTGTAATGCCTTGAGATTTAAGGTTTTATTCTTTGATGTTAACGTTGAAAAATTGGGTGGTGCAACTTTCCTCCTTTCAACTTTGATTATAACTTTCATTTATTTCGAAATAAAGTCCATGGGCTTTCTTACGTTGCTCAATGAAGGACCCATTTGGCCTTCTGTTTGAGAAATGGTGTGGCCAAACTTTGCTATTAGTTCCTTCTATAATTGTTCCTTGGAGCCTGTTACACCAATTTTATTTGCTTTTGATCCTTGTTGCTTCTTGTTTCACATTCTTCATAATTGATTTTTGCTTCATGAGGTGAGCACCAAAAGTTGCCCAATTCACATGCTTGCCTTTTCATTTGGCAATAATGGCTTTGGCAAACAACATTGTGAGTTGCTTGTTGTAGATTTTGTTCTTCCCAGTGACCAAACAATAAATCTTCTCTATCAATTTTACCATTTCTACATTTGGGTGGGTGTCATATTTCCAGCCATTCTTGTTCAATCTAGGCCCAAAAAGATTGTTTATATCATCAATGCTCACATCAACATTTGTTAATGACAACACATCTTCGCCCTCATTATGAAGATCTCGATGTTCTGCAAACCAAGTAGCATCGAATGTAGGAGGAACCTCTGCCATCCCTATCCAAACCCATGGCAACAAGAATCCCTATTAGGTAAAATGTAAAATTTGCAAATTTTGAAACCTTAATTAACTATAACAATGCAAATTCAAATAGTAATTTAATATCCATGCAAAACTACTATGACAACTATGTATCAAAGATTTCAAAATGAACTTTGATTCACGTATGACAATGTAAGATTCGAGGTTGAAATTGCTTCTTGTGCATGTATAGTTTTTACACGCATGAGACAAAGGATGAAGGTAAACATATTTTGAAAAATCCATGGATATATCATTGAAGTGGCAATGGTGTTAGGCTTCAACATTGTGTGGGAATTTTGCATGGGAAGCAGATTTTCAAACATGTGTGTTTTAATGTGTTCAAATTTGCGTGCTGGAAGGAAAGTTGGAGCCATATGCACAAGCATAATGTATGTTCAATAAGGGGGGAATGATGCATCAAAACAAACGCACTTGGATGGAAAATGAAACAAAAACCCTAGAACAACACACCCAATCACTCCAACATGTTAGCGTGTGCTTATTCATTTAGTCACACATGTGGACTTAGGAATGGGAACACCCTATGACAAATTCAAATTAATACTTAAAAGTAGGCCTATGGACATAAGAGTTCTGAATTTTTTTGGGATAGTCTTAAGGGAGTCATGGTTCCTGATGTGGTACCCCAACCATGAATGTACCCTTAAACCAATGCTCCCCACCATGCCTTCAACCAATGGTGACATTAGAACATGTTCCATAAGAATCCCCCCACAACGTAAATTATTTCATTTTTAGCCACCAAAGCTTACACCAGTTCTATGAAAATGAGAGGAAATACACCTTCAATTCATCCACCTTACTCACATTAATTTGATCATTAAATTCTTCACCACAACATCTATCACTATGATCAAAAGTAACCTTTGATAAACTCTTGAGCTTGTTGGAGATCTTGAGGCTTCAAACTTTCATCAAAACCATTTGATCCAATGTGATGAGGACTAAGGTGTGGAGATTACCAACAACACCCTTAAATTAAAGTAATATGTGTTTGTGAAGTTTGGGAGGATCACTTTGACTTTACCTTTCGCTAATGCCAACACCACATCCTTTGCCAAATTTTGTCAATGGACATTGTCATCAATGTTGACACTAATGATGTTAACAACATCCAAATCATAACCTTCAAATGCTCCATATCTTTGGATATTGATTGATTTTTTTATCAAGTGTTGGAAGAATCAATGGTTGCAAAGATTGTTTTAAGTTGTCCAAATCACTCCTCTACAAACTCCAACAAAATTTTTACTTGAGCATGTAAAGCCATCAAGTTCAAACATCAACAAATGGTGCTATATTTTCTTGGGCTCTTAAGCACATGCAACCAATTTTTCACATTACTCTTGAAATAGAGAACAATGTGCCACATGACATCAAATATGTAGCACTTGAAATATTGGACTAAGTCCATATAGACACAAAAAAAAATTGATTTTCTTGATTGTTTTAGAGAGGAGCTTTAAATGCATTTTAACATGGTGGGCCCAAATCGAACATGAAAAAAAACATCACAAAAATGAAAGTCTCATGGTCAAATTTACAGCTAATTCAAATACATTAGAAATGAACTTTTATTTGTTGTTTTGTCCACTTTAGTTTACTTGCACCGAATACATAAAATCTTGGCCAGTAGACTAGTCAATGCATTAACATTTAAAAAAAACATAGTAGGCATCCTTGCTAGTATAATTAGCATTAAATTTTCGGTAATGTCCACTGTATGATTTTTTAAAACAAGAAAACCCCAACATTGGCGCATTACACCTGTTGACCTTGGAGGTCTGCATGGTTTGCATGTGTAATGCCCCACTGTCAAGGATTTCTCCTACATAGAAGATGTAGTTATGATACTTTATGGGTAGTTCCAAACTTTGAGCAATTGTCAATGGCTGGACGAATATAAATTTGATGAATCTTGTTCATTCTTTAGCAAGAACTTAAAGCAGCTTCAACGATGTATTGTGTTTGAAGTGATATCATTATTTATCACATCCAAATTTATTGTCAAATGGTTGCCCCTTCCCATGGAGGAACAATAATTATTAAATAATATACATCTAGGTTCTCAAGAATGGTTGTGCATGCTAATTAGTTCAAAGAAAGGGCTGAAAAGCTTATGTGGCAAATTGAAATTTGTTGTTCAGTTTATTACTATTTTTCCTTGCTCAATGGTTACATTGCTTAAACTATACTTAAAAGCATTGGTTATAGTCTTTATCATATGTTTTTGAATGTTGTATATTCATAATCTATTCATTTCAAATTAATCAATGATATACTGTAGACAAATTTGTTGTATAAATACATCACACAGTTTCATCAATAGTTTAGCTCATGACTGTAAAGCATGTTAAATTAATAGTGGTTAAGGTTGTTGTGCTCATTACACTATGAAGATGCCCTTGCAAATTGTGCTACATATCACGATGGATGATCATATTTAAAATGTAGTCATGCCATGTATCTGGACATTAAGACACATGTACACAAAATCAGTCTCTTCCTTAAATTAACAAGCATGGTATTTACTATTTAGTGTTCTAAATTCTAGTTGGACCCTTTCAAAGGATGAAAAAGGATCAAAATTGAGCTGATTTTACATGTGTCTGTTGCCAAATTTGATGTGGACATGGACAAGCCTCCAAACAATAATTAAGGCTCTCATAACCTTGAACTTGGTAGTCAAGAATCATGTCTTGCCAACACTTGTTTGGCTTGATGAACATTTGAAAATGTGTTGCAGAGACCTATATGATCTTGAGTATTGTCACTCAACTTGACAAGCTGGAAGATAAACTAACAACAATTCAATTGGGTGAGTGAGGTTATGTGGCAGATTTTCAGCAGAAGATTGAAGAAGTAAAGTTTAAGCTTACCAGCATTAAAGAAGTGTTGATTTCAACCTGGTGGAACAAGTTTTAAACACCCTTCCAGCTAGCTACAAAGGGATTCTCATGTCATTTGATGACAACATGGAGCTGCCTACATTTGTTGAGGTTTTGGTTCACCTCAGGCAAGAGAACACTGGCCTTTATCCAGGACTATGGGTTGCAACAACAATGCTGAAGCACTCGTGATAAAAATGCACAAACCCAATGTTCCAAAATTCATAGGAAGGCACGTAACCTTTTCATGGTAAACCTGGCAAGCTTCCACTCAAAACTGAAAAATTCAACCGTCAATTAATTAAGGTGGATGCAGATTCTTCAGACCACAAACTGTCGGCAAATGTGTGAGCCACTCTATGAGGAACTATGTCAAGTTAGAGGTGGTTCCAAAAGTGCATGATCAATGTAACAATTGATCCCTCCCAACTGAAACATAATTAACAAAAAAGAGGTCAACCTAACATAGGAAAAAGATGATATTGCATTCAAATCTTTTTAAATGTAGAATTAGTTCCATAGACTAATACAGTGATGCTTCACAAATGGATGGATAAATGCAGAAGATGCATACTACTTAATGACCATATAATGGTGCATTGGTATCTCATCAATGTTTCCAAGTTGCTTTCCACTACATTGAAACTGTGCTTAAACTAGGATGCAACTCTTTGAGAATCCTGTCCAAATGTTGTCAGATTCGCCACTATGGGATTCATTCTAGGCTCATGAAAACATTCAAAACTACCTTACATGCCTACCTACATGACCTATGCTTTACATGATAAGTTACCAAGGTGAAACCTGAAGACAACTCAGTCGGGGCTCATCCACAATTGTGTCATAACAAGCTTCCAATGATGGTGTGTTGGTGGCTGTTGGTTCGCTCTGGTGTCACCATTCAAAGTCACAAATACACATATGCTTCCATCTACACAGCCCACAGCTAGGTCTAAATCTACATACTGACAAGTAGTCCCAAGCAAATTCAGCACCAATACCAACATTTTCCTCAAGTAGATTTAGGACCATTGACAAAAAACAAATGGAGGAGTCATTATGGCATAAAAAAGTGATACTGTTGATCTAATGCTGGACCCATGTCATATGCAAACACCAAGGTTTTGAAAATGGGAAGTGCACCATCTGATCGAATATAATACACTGACCAGCCTACCCCAGTCTTTGAGTCTTATATCCTTTGTCATTCAACTCACAACCACACCTTTCCACATGCTATGTATATGTTTGATTCTTTCATGAGTAGGTTGAAGAACTTGTCTGCTTTATAAGCCTTACAACTCCATATTAGAGTTGATCTTTCTCTCTCTTTATTTCTACTTTGCATGAACATAACAGCTCAGCTAAATGTTCAACCTGAACACAAGATGTGAATTCTATAAAATCAACAGCACAGTAAAGCAAACATGCATTGCAAGCTGAGCCTGATAATGGAATGTGAGGTGCTCCATTGGTGACCATACAACCTCTCTTGATTTGGCCCAAAATTGCACCACTTACACACAGAATGAGAAACATTATGTGTTACCCACCATTCAATAGACTTGGTTTGATTATAACCAGTCACAGTACTGTCATGAATCATGATATGCACCATCATGATTCTTAGTATATTTTTCAGTCATGAATCAGATAGCAGATTTTCTTTGGACAAGACATATCCAGCATATACATTCAATGTTGATGGTCAGGGTCTTCATCTATACCACTCATAAATCACCCATATCATGCGTGGGCTCTGCATTGCTCTACACTACCAGTGATGATCAGTTGACATAAGGTCAAAATATTAATATACTTCATTTGTTCCTGGAATCCTACAATATCAATTTAAAAAAAAAAATTCAATCATGAATTCATGAAATCCTTTTCCACTTTCATTAATTCTAGAACATGAACTTCAATCTTCACCTATTAAAAACATTAAAAAAATTGACGTATTGATTACACTAAGAAATTTATGAAATTCATCAATCTCAAAGAGGATTAACCAAGTTTATTCAATGCAATGTGACCTTTTGAATTCAAATATGTGTTGGTGTTGCTTGGGAGGACAAAATCGTTCAATTTCCACATGTGATGATTTGAAAGGCGGTGATACCTGAAAAGACAAATATGAAAGAGTTTTGGTGTGGAATTGTCAAGTTGGACACCATTAGATAGATTATGCAGAAAACTCCCTATACCAGCTCTGATATCCAGTCCATGCAATTTTGCATAACTGAAAGATCCACGGAACTAAAAAGAACTAGTCAATAAAACTAAACTAGAAGCATACCTTCAGACTTGGTGCAGTTTGCAACCTTCATTGACATGCCAAACTTCTCATGCTTATCCTGTTGCATTGCAAAACCTTGGCAAGCATGGAATTCTTGCACTTACATATATACATAGAACTTCAAACGACTGAAAACCATTTCAAAGAAGATGTTGCCATGTCTCGAGAAATTAACATCTGCCGCATCTATGTCCTTGACAATTCCTTCATAGCCAGTTACAAGGCTTATTGATAATGCCTACCTTGAGAACTTATCTATGCATATCGTAATACAGGAAAACACAACCAGAAGTGCAACACACAAGTTGCTACTAGAGATCATAACATGGACTTGAAACTTTTCGTCTGGGGTAATGTTCAGAACCAAAATGGGGCCCGCATGCTCAGAACCAAAACCCTCAGTTGCTGAAAAGAAAAGAGAAGGTTTAGAACATTATGAAACCAAACCTCAATCATCCCAGAAGAAGCACCTAACTGAGAACGCACTTTTTCTTTTCAGAAGGATTGGAGAAACCATAGAAGCTTTCTCACAGCATTAATCTCCTTATCCCCTTCTTTCATCACCCATCTCTCAGAATATCAGGTAGAAAAAAGGAGAGGCAAATCTTCCAAACAATCTCCAACCGCGGATGTGATGCCGGGATTGGGTGCAAACAAATTCAATTGCAGGAACAACGAGGGAAACGGAACAAGCACAAAACAGGTGAAAAATCAGAAAATTAGAAAAGTAGTTGGGAGGAGAGAGAGTATGGCGATTTGTTAGGGTTGGAAGTAGCGACACGAGTCCTTTAGGGCTAGGGTTAGGGTTTGTAGAAGTTTTTGGGAAAGAAATACCGCCGCTGTCGTTCATACCTTCTCTTTCTTCATCACACCAAGTTGTCTGCATTTGGAGCGCTCTCGCTCTCTGTCTCGCAGGTCTGATCTCCATTCTGGCTATGGAGTCTGTGCAGTGCTTTGGGCGCAAGAAAACGGCGGTGGCTGTTACGTATTGCAAACGTGGGCGTGGCCTGATCAAGATCAATGGCTGTCCCATTGAGCTCGTGGAGCCGGAGATTTTGCGTTACAAAGCATTCGAGCCTATCTTGCTGCTCGGCCGCCAGAAATTCTCCGGTGTTGATATGCGTATCCGTGTGAAGGGAGGAGGTCACACTTCACAGATCTACGCAATCAGACAGAGCATCGCCAAGGCGCTTGTAGCTTATTACCAGAAGTTTGTGGATGAGCAGTCGAAGAAGGAGATCAAGGATGTGCTCCTGAGGTACGACCGCACGCTCCTCGTGGCTGATCCTCGTCGGTGCGAACCCAAGAAATTCGGAGGCCGTGGTGCTCGTTCTCGTTTCCAGAAATCTTACCGTTAAAAGGCTTACCGAGAGTTCCAGGTTTGGCAGGGGTTTAGACCAGGCTCCGTCGGGGTTTTTCTTCTTCTCCATAGTAGCGGTGTCGGAGAGGGGGCTTGAGATATTATACACTTTGTTGGTCTATGGTTTTAGGTCTTCAAAAGACTCAAGGTGTAAACATTCTTCCCATATGTCTTCAAGAGTAGTAACGGAGTTCGATCAAAACTCTGGACAGCCTTCATTTTTTTTCTGCTACGGAGCTTGGTGAGTACTTTGCAATGTCATTCTGTTCATTTGCATGCCTACCATATCCACATTTGGGATTGTCTTTGACTTCTTGCTGTATGAAAAGCCTTGATTGTGGTTTCTAGTGACTACTCCTTTGATGAACTCTACAGTCATTTTTGGACCATGCATAAGGTGATGTAGTTTTGTCGTTGTCTCTTGTCCTAGAGAGAGAGACATATTGGTTGGGTGCACAGCTGTAGGATTTCTCTGGGTATTTGTTGCATCTTCCAGGGACTCTGTTTTCCTGGTTGAATACTTCTTATTTCTTGTCCTTGTTTGCTGCTTTGAAGTGGAATGTGTATGTTCATGCCACTCAGTGTGATTCTGTGCATGTGACTTAAAGGAAATAACTCCAGGCCTTGTGTGTAATCATTAGTCTTCTGTCTATCATGGCAGTGGTTGACTATTTTCCACATCTGCTTTTTTTATGGGATCACCACAAAGTTTGCCCAGAAAGCTTGATGGCCTTTCATAGTATCATTTTGTTGGTATCACTACCTATGTGACAATCAGTGAGGTAATATCTGAGACTAGTGGGAGTTGTTGGACCTGATTCCATGTGCTACTCAAGAATTTGCTGACTTGCATGGAATTATTCCATTAGGTGTGGGTGGGCCATTGTCATCTTCCCACTGTATTCTACTTTGCAAGCAAGTTTTGTGCCTACCCAAGGTAATACACAAGCACAGTAACACAGGCTGCAAAACTTATATACTTTCTTTGTTGGTGAGGTGTTGAATATCTACTGCCAAGCTCATGTTGGTAATGTTATCAGAGTGGGATGCCAGATTGGTTGTCCATGACCTTAAATCTTGTCGGATGGTTGATCCAGCAAAAAACAGTTTGTATCTGGGGATCCAACACTTGGGATTGAAATGAAGTAACCAGCCAAAGAAGAAGCTGGATGGCTCTTTGATCTGAATGCAGATTGCTTGTCCAATCTAAGGTCTGTGGTTACTTTTGTGAGCAGTTTAGTGGGTTTTTCTTAAGGATTTTGTCTTCAGTTCCTATTTCAGCAGCAAAGTTTTCTAGAGTTTGTACTCAGAAACAATGGCCTGCAGGAGATTCTTCGATTCTCATGAGTGGTAATTTTTTTCTGTGCAAGAATCTTGATGCCAATTGAGAGAGACCTTAATTCTTCTACAACACCACAGCTTTAGTACCAGGACAGCATAGTTTTGATTTGAATGGGACTCATTAACCAAGAATCTAAGCTTATTGTTCATTTTACAGCAGATTGAAAATGCTCGCAAAGGCAGGTAGCATCACTACCAGCTTTGCATTATTGCAGTGTCTGATTGAGAAGCTGTCCTGTAGATACTATTGACATTAGACTTATTTTGAAGGGGTTACTTGCTTTCAGGCAAATTTAGAGATTAATTGAGGGCTTATGTGGGGAAGCCTAAAATTTTAGTAGTGGAGGAACTTGTTGCAAAATGTAGGACTTAAGCAAAATTATTGAGCAATCAAAATCAGAATTGTGCATTACAGCTAAATTTGTATTGATGGTTGTACGAGAATTCTATCTAGCTGGTGCTCCTCACTGAAATTGCAACTTGAAGCTTGAGATCTATCATGCCCATTGTAGATATATACTTGAGCTCTGCACCGCTGTGCATAACCAGTGATGACCAACCTTTTTTGAAAAAAAAAACAAGTTTTCGTATGGTTTTCAATAATTCATCATTATTTATGTCAATGTTAAATTTAATTTAAAATGGACATGAAAAGACACATGTTAATTTGTTTTTTTCATATCCAGCTTGGTGGATTTTGAAAAATAATGAGTTAGATATAAAATAGAAGTAGTTTTTAGGAAAGGTGGGAGATAGTTATTAAGAAGGTTAATAGGAAAAGAAAGTCGTTATTAAGAAAGAAGTGAAATGGTTAGGCTTGAGAATTTTTGAAATTGTGTTTATAATGGTCCATGGACAACCATACAAAGGATTTCAAACCCCCCTGCCCCCCCCCCAATGTACCAGTTGCGATTACTTGTCACTGGAATTACTGAGCATAAAGGGTGAGGCATACAGTCCAACAGTCAGACCCTTTGACAGATTTGACTGTGCAATAACATAATTACTGAAAGTTTGTTGGGTGGTACTTAGTTGACAAAGCTTACATTCTAACCATATGAATTCCAGTGATGAGTAACCAGAACTCGTATGTGGAGGATTTTTTTGAATCCTTTGCATGATTGTTCATGGACCATTCCAAAGACAATTTAAACAATAATTACCTCATATGAATGCCTAATTACATTTTTTTCTTAATACTTTTTTTTTATTAATTTTCTTAATAACATCTCTCACCTTTCCTAATAACTACCTTTATTTTATAATTATCTCACTTTTTTTCTTTATTCACCAATATGAATATGAAAAAATAAATTAACATGTGTCTTTTCATGTTCATGAAATGTATATTAATTTAAATTAAATTTGACATTGACATAAATAATGATGAATTATTAAAAATCATATGAAAACATAAGAAAAAAGTAAATTAGTTGATTGTCACTGGTAGTGCGCAGCAGTGCAGAGCTCAAATTGGAAAACCTTAAAATCATGGGACCCAAATGGTAATAATTTTAGTTTAATAGTTTAGTAAATGGCACGTTTATAAAAAGGTCACCAAATGGGGGCCCAGCCTAAAAGTTGGAGTTCGCCACATTTTGAAACTCAGCTTTACAGTATCTGCACTTTCAAACAATCTCAAGTGAATAAAATAAAATCACCATTATCTTGTAGGAGTCCAAAGGGTGAAGTTGCCCCCAAAATTTTCCAATTTTTTTTTCCACTTGGGATTGGAATCTTATAATATCCAAAAATCTAACGGTCAAAAGCCTTGAAACTTTATTTCTGTTCATACAAAGTGCCAAGATGTCATCATTGTTACATTATGGACTTTCAAATGCATGCCGTCAGTTTTTGATGTTTTATTACCTTAAGGAGCAGTGATAATTTTTTTTCAATTTTATGATGTAACAGCATTGGCTTTGCATCCCAAGAGGGATTTAAAATTAAATGGTGAGGTTCTAAATAGTAAATTGATTGATTTAAAAAAATGCTACCAAACTAAAATCAGAGTACAAATGTGACCAAAAAAATAAGTTTCTTTTTTGAAACTTGGCAATTTCTTTCAGAAAACATTAAAAGGAAATAAGTTATTTCTTTTTTGTTTTGTTATTTTCATTTCAGAAAAAAATTGCACAAAAAAATTAACGCCGATAACAAGTACCCTTACTGCTAGCACCTTTCTTACTACTATTGAGCTAATTTGGCTTCCACTCTTGTAAGAACATGCTATTAATTAATAGTTGGTAAAAGTGTGAACCTATTTTTTGAAACTTTAAGCTTGGGCCACCTTCATGCACAGTTGTTTCCAGACATTTCAGAAACCTCTGCCTACCTGCACCTAATCTGATAAATTCCAAACCTACAACAGTAGGCCCCCTGCCTTTGTTTCATAGTCTTGAAAGTCTGATGAATTGTTGATTTTACCAAGTTCACAACAGTTGATCATGGGAGTGTTATTAGTAAAACTAACTGATGGAAACTATGCAGCTAAAAGAGCTCCCAAAGGGTGCTGTCCTTCAAGCAGGATTTGATTGCACAGCTCAAAGAGCTCTCCATGAGGATTATATAACTTTAATGCAAGGTAACTTAAAGCATGGTCAGAAAATTTCTGGTGTATGTGAAACATATCTCATCCAGTGGAATTTCTCCTCAGCAAAGGCTGTGGCATTTTGAAAAGCAAAATGCCCCCTGGAGCAGACATTTCAATTTCTTTTCTTGTACTATATTCAGAGGTTACAATGCTGGGCATCGCAGGAAAAAATTAGAAAAAATTGTTCTGTCAATGCTTTACATCAGGTAATGCCCTCTTGAGTCCACCGCAGTTGGGCACTTAGTTCAGGAACACCCCACCCCTCCTCCAATTATGTAAGCCCAGCCAATGTTTACTAATGGGAAAGAAACACATGAGAGGGGGAGGAATTTTTAAAAAAAAAACACATTACACAAATTACTCCAAAAGGCAGCAGAATCATACTCAGAGCCTTTGTAGACTGGACTTCACATTTTGTGGGTCCAGGGAAAAATATCTTGGCAAATGAAGTCTGTTCTTTGTGTCTCAGAAAACAGGAAAAAGAAAAGAAAAGAACCATAATGGTTTTCCTGCCTGCTCAAGCACGAGCTGATCCAGTGAGCTCCATTGACCGGAGCAAAGCAAAGCTCCTGGGAGGCGGACACCTAGCGAAAACAACCATAGTCAGTTGCAAGGACCAAGGAAGGAAGGAATGAAGGAAGGTGAGTTCCCTTTGCCACACTCGAAGAGAGCACTAATGAAAGGAGGTAGTGAAGAAACTGGGGAGGAACGGTCGCAGAAACCAGCCGAAAATCGGATTCCCAACGCGGCCGGCCATTCCTATGTTAAAGAAGTTGGTTTTGACCGCGAAGCAGGAGTCATTTGGGTTTTAGGGCGAGCAACAAATCCCACTTGCTGCCCGGGGGGGACAAATGTCGGGAAACTTTAACCGCCTGCCGGCTTCCAGTTTACATCCAATGTTTAACAACGTCAATTCGTGTGAGCGTGGAATTGGGATGAAGTGACACTTGTCCGGTTTGCGTGGGACATTCCATCCCTTCCACATGGCTTCACCTCATTACCTCAGAACAAAATCTTTGCAATGTGGTGTGGTGTTGCTAATAGCCAATTTGGTGGGCAGCACGCACGGGAGGGACCGACCCCTTGCGGCGAATCCCAACATTGTCTCATTGCCACGCCGAAAAAGTTCAAAAGTTTTTGGTCGGCGACAGGCCCATGTACATGTAATTTAATAATAATAATAGGCAGCGGATGATGATGCCCGGCATTAGCTAGTTGCCCGCTTTACTTGCACACTCAAATAGTTGAGTGCGAGAGAGAGAGAAAGAGAGAGAGAGATTCAGAAGAGATATTTTTGAGAAGGGAAGGGAATTTTGGTCGGAGCTTCAGAGCTCTTGATCTGCGATGCGGATCCGTAAGCGGCAGCAGAGAGGAGCTCCTGCATCAGCTGCCGCTCCCAACACTAGTAGTAGCGATGTCAATTTGCCTGTTTCGTTTACGGCTGCTCCTGCTGCTGGGAGAGTCGAAGAATCAGTAGCAACTATTGAGCCCTTGAATGTTAATCCAGGCGTCCAAGAACAAACTGCAGTGGTGAGGGAATTAGCTGAGCAAGTCGAGATTCAGGCTGTGCACGAAAGTAGCTCTGGGACCCTGGTCGGGGAGGAATTATCGCAGTCCTCCACGCGACCTGGTTCCTTCACTTGGTTAGATAAGTTATGGCATACCAAGGGATTTCAGCCCGCCGAGCCGCATGTCGGTCTAGAAGAGTATCTAAGCTCTTGGAATGTAGGCCAGAAATCTATCTCCTTTGCAGGAGAATCATCAGCAATTGCGCCGGCCTCGAGTACCTTTCCCCTTCCCGATGTCTCGCCTAAAGCAGCTGGTGAGCAGCAAGGTTTGTTGAAATTACAGCGGGAAGAATCCTTCCATGCAGGAGAGGAGACGTCTGCAGGTGAGATGATAATAGGTGAGAAGCTGGAGCCAGCAATTGCAAGCAATCAATCTATTAAGAATACAGCTATTAGTGTTTTCTCAGGTAGTTTAGCGCCTGTTCCACATGCTGCTAGTCATGCGATCCAGAGGTACAACTCTTGTGCATCTGGAACTGACTCCACGCCAACAATCATTGCTACATCGGAACATCGACAAAGTTCCACGGTGCCGCGGGCGATGATTTCCTTGACCGGAAGCTCGGGGAGTGATGTGAATTTAGTCGGAGAACCAAGCTTTGCAAGAGATTCCGACGTAGTCGATCATCGTTTACGAAGCGATGCAAGCCTACCCAAGCCGGTCAGTGACGTCCAGACGTCTGTAGTACTGGTACAAGAAGCCGATATTGAAGCACGGACACAAGCAGCATCCATTCAGGTTGCTATAGATTCCCAATTGGCAATTGGTCGAAAGGCGGATCGACCACGACAGCTTGAAGACGATGTTGCGCTCGCGGATCCGGCCGGATCAGAGGAGGCCAGAAGTGGACGTGGATTGATTGGGCAAATTGTGGAGAGATCTAGCAAATCTTCTGATGATCCAGGTCTGATAAGGGGCCGATCTAGCAGCTTTTCTAACCTTCTGATAACCAGAAAGCTAACATTTGCAGAATTCACTCCTCTTGATATTTGAGCTCCAAGGTCCCCAGGTCGTGTGTATCCATATCCCAGAGATTTTGTTTGTTTTCGGATAACAATATGGGAACTGTAATGTTGATCGACAGGTTGTAGAGGTATTGCTCATCAGCAGGTTGAAGAGGGCGGCGTGGAAACATTACAAGGTTGTGTTACATCGCGGTACGAGCCTACAAAAATGACGGCAATAAAGACATGGCAGACTGATATAACAGCTGCCGCCGCATCTTCAGTAAGTCGACGTCCGTTTTCACTTTGTTTTCAAACACTAGAATCCCCTCATGCCTGAAAGCTTACGAATCGCTCTTCCTGCGCAGTGCAGGGATGCTCAATTCATCAGGTGTCGTGTGATGGTCATTCTTCAGATTATGTCTTTCTGATAATTTGGATGTAAACTTCGCTCAAACAAACTTCAGCGGTTAGACTTGTCAAAGCAGGAGGCACTGATAGGAAAAAAAAAAGATCTTTCACAACAAGCTGACACATGCAAGGAAGAAAGATCTAGCCAAGATTTGAGAGATCCGCATATTGCTCTATGCCGTCTGCACACGGAATTGCCTTGATCGCAGAAGTTCAAGCTATCTGTGAACCAAGTACACATGTGAACAATAAGATGTGCATCGTAGCGCTCCAGACTTTCATGTTGTCTAGCATGAAATTCAGAGTCTTTTGTTCTTTTCTTATTGTAACCAAGTTTGAACATCGTTGGTAGAGCGAAGGCGAGAAACTAACATACACCGCATGAAGCTGGTCACAGGCATTGCACAGTACAATGTAGATCTCACCAGTAGGTCAGGCTGTAAATTCAATGGTTGTTTGATCTGGTAGTACTCAACTTCTTCATCAAGTGCTGTGACAGGTGCTGCTGGAATTAAGCTGTGTCTACTCCAGGTTGATGATCAACCTTTTAGGAAAATTGATTTTCACCATAGCTTCTGTCTGCAGAGTACTGGTTATATGATCCTCTGTGGGCACTGGGGGGTGAGACATAGACATCATGCCTGCCTTGGTGGAGAGGTTGTCTTCCTGTCTTATCTGTGCACAGGAGAAGGCTGGTCTTGGAAACATTATGCATGCATTGAAAATATGGTGCAGTAAGGACATTCTCTCTCCCTCTTCCTTTCTGGCCGATCTGATGCTATGTGCAGTAAGGACTTCTTTGCTCCTATACTGCAGTTCTTAATACGCTCAACATCTGTAAGGAGTTTCCTTTGTCCCTATATGTTGTTGGAGTCAGACAACGACTTGCATGTTCAGTGAAACATGTTTGCAGATTTGCAGATTTTTTTGCGGCGGTGTGAGAACATTTAATCAATCAGCAAGAGCCTTTTTCGCTTTTTCAAAATACACTTAGATTGTTTTCTCTCTCGCTGGTTTAGTATCAGAAGTTCAAGTATGCATATATTTGCGTGTTGCAGAAGAAAAAAAAGCATAAGTCAGTATTATCGGGGGCAATATTAGTTTTGCTTCTAGACAATGTCCACAGTTTGCTATGCAATTCAAGTGGTCCTATTGCACCTGCAACACTTGGCACGATTGACAATCCTGGTTTTCATGTTGCAATGTCGCGGCAGGATCTGGCCATCGCTCGGAAGGACTCGGAAGCGCTAGTGCTATCAAGGACTGCTGGACGCATCACGCCATCACAGAGTTCCATGAGGTACAATACTTCTTCCTTTGACACTGTACTTGATGCTACTGTACAAAATTTGGAAAGTAAGAGTGATGTAGAACTGTACTAAGACTGTGAGCAAGCCAGTTATGCAAGTCAAGGCGTGAAAGCTGTATCTGTTGATGTCATCACCGATGCAATCTTTGCATATCGACAGAATACAAAACAGCGGCACTTCTTGTAGGCTCATCATACTCAGTAGTCTGCAAGTTGTTCTTAACATTGTACACATACATTGACTATTGACCTCGATGTAGAAGCAGGCTTGGAGCAGCTCTACCTGAATCTTCATTAAATTTGTTTTTCTTTTCCTCTTGTGATCAGATGTTTTGCTCATATGACCATGTCAGAGTTGTTATGAGAAAGCAAGGATCATTGGAAGTACATCAAGGTAACGAATCATAGGTGGTGTTTGGGGTTGCTCATGTGGCCACAGGTTGAGTCCTAGGGGGATAAATTATGTCCAGTCTACAATACCTGGTAAGCTTGTGACTGATCCGAGAGCTAGAACTTATATTGCACTGAGATAAGAACACTTCGAAATGTGGCCAGGAAAATAGCATTGCAATGAGCATTCACGGCTCATAAGATGGTACATAGTTGGTGATATACCATGATATATTGCAGGATTACTTTTTCCCAATTTCATTGACTGTGTACGCCTTAAGAATGGTTGAGAATTTTATTTTTTTCGCAGAAGAAGATATTGCTGACTCGGTTGTTCCAGCATCCATGGTTGCTACAACTGCCTCTCTTCAGCGCCCTCAGAATCACGATGATCCAGCCAATATTCAACCTCCAAAAGATATGATACTGGAACGCTCAATGCACAAGGTGTTCTTTCAAGCTGGCAAATCCGGTTTGACCGCACGTGAGGCAGTGTCCAAAATCCTGGAGCAAGGACTAGCTGGAATCCATGAAGGTGGAGTAGTAGTTTCACGCATGCAAGTCGGCAAGCTGTTACGAAGCTCTCCCTACTTTATGGAGCTTGAAGAGGGTAGGTTCGCTCTGTGCAGCGCGGTAATCGAAGATGAAGAAGACATTCAAGCTGGGCATATAAGCGCACTACCTCATGACTCGTCATCCAAGTTCAAGACGAGTCACAATATTGACAAGGCGATGCCTAGTCGAGCACCAAAGATGATCGCAAGACATAACGAGGACCCACTCAATAAGGAGACAACTGATGCCCCTATTGACAATATTTCGGAGGAAAAGGATGATCGCGACGACGAAGCAAATGTGGACACGGTACTAGAGGTGGGTAGCTGTACAGAAGAAGAAACAGTTAGAGCATTGGAGCCGCCTCCATCAGGGCTGCAAGAGTCGAGTATAGTTGGCGGTGAAGTTGAGGTCGCACAAGAACGTCGACGTCGCAAACGTTTAAAGACTATCACACAAGAGGGTGTTTCAGGGCTCGGTAATCAATGCAATAGGACGGACGGCAAGGGCTGGGTATGTCCTCTACGGGCAAAAGTAGGCTATCAATTATGTGATCATCACCTCAATAGATTGAATGACAAAGGCAAAAGCAAATCTGAAAATTAGTAATGGTCCATCTTCTTCTAGTATGCAATTAGAAGATGCAATTAATCCTTAATCAACAAGTCTAGTGAGGAGAAATAAGTGGAGGCAATTAGTAGAGGCGCCAAGTATTCTGATAAATTCTGATAAGTCTCAGAGCTTTTAAGTCTACTAGATTCTTGTCTTCACCCTCTCCCCCAGTTTCCGGAAAGTTCCTTTCCACTTGTGAACATCTAGAGTTTCCATAGAGTCCCCTGGATGAGCATCAGCTGGATTAAGAAAAGTTTTGACATTTCACTTTTGCACATGGCCTTTAGAACTTTGTACACGGAATCATTTTGCAGCTTTTGGAAAATCCATTTTGGAAAATCTTCTCAAAGTTTGAACATTTGTGGTGTGCTAGATGTTTTGTCTTCAATTGAGTCCTATCACTGGGCTATCTGATGAGAGGACGCAAGTCTTTCCAACTTAGCCATTTCATTGCATTCCTTTGTTTCAATTTGAATCTCACCAGTGATGGGAAAATAGTCTTACCAAAACCATTGCATTGCATTGCTTTATTTCAATTTGTAATGTCACAACACACAAGAGATCAACCAGTGTACAACTACCCAAGTGGCTTTCATATCTATTGGGGATAGATATGAGATGTTGAATTAGCAGTGAGCATTTTCAGGTGGTATTAAATGAGTCAAAGGTAGTCAGTTACAGTGGCAACATTGTGAGGTTTTAACTGGTAAACGAAAACCTGATTTGATGAATTAGAAGTGTATAATTAATGAACAGAAATACAGTAATCTATGTGGTAACTGATGTTTTTCTCCAAGTCGAATTAGTTAGTACCTACATATGTTACAGTGAGGAGTTCACCAAAGTCCCTGTAGTAGCAACTTGAGTTCAAGTTCACAAGTTCAATCTCCCCTCAGGTTGTTGAATTTGCAAAGAGCTCCCTCCAAGTGGAAAAGTTTGACTGTATAGAAAGCACACAATAGAAAGCACACTTGCTGAATGGATTTCAAATCTTTCTCTTGCCGCCAAGTGGACTGAGGTAGCCAGAACACGCTTTTGTGTCAAAGAATAGTACCTAATTGGAACGCTTTTCTGGATAAGAACACCCTTCCCAAAGTCTGGGGTGGGAATCATGAGTGTAATGGGCCCCAATGTACATTAGTAGCAAAATCCTTTCTGGTTTATGTCATTATCGTCACTGAACAACAGAAGTTAGAGAAATGCAAATGGTAAAACCAGCATTTTTCCTTGTTATCACTACCTATGTATTGAGGCTGCTCACTTGGTCTGTTGGCAACAGCCCAGTATTTCGTGTGGGGCGTTGAGCCATATAGGTTATTTAAGAGTAGGGTAATGCATAACTTTTTTCATTATTAACAGCAGGTATCATGGAAAAAAAGGGACAATGCATTTTGGCAAAAAAAATGGTGACCAGTTTAGCCCACCACTCTAGGGGAGGAAATATTTTCCGTGATAGTGTGCCCTCCAAATACACTAGAAATTTTCTGTCAGTGCTTTAAGTTTGGGAAAGCAATTTGAACAAGCTACTCATCATCCAGAGACTCTGCCCCCAACAAGTTCAGATCAGTAACAGTTAAACTAGGCAATGTTCCATGAAGTTACCAAAACATGAATGGAGAGTTCCTAGTGACACGAGATGAACATTCCTCAAAACATGAGACGATATGAAAACAAAGTTTCATGCCATGGTCTCACCCATACAGGCAGAGCCAACAAATCTTTACTTTGGGTAAACACTAAAAACCATTTATAACCTTGTATGCAACAGAATGCACCTTTCCCAATAACATTGATTTAAGGATAAGCTTGTTTACAACCAAGACTTGCTCCAGTATTAAATTCATTTCACAAACTGAAAAGCAAGAATGGCAGCTATAGTAGCTATGGGGCAGCTTTATTGCTGGCAGAAAAAGAAAATTTAGTCATCTCAGGGTTTAAGTTCCAGTGAAGTTGATGTTCTCAAGTGCTGCCTATGGCGGTTACTTTGAAAGGTCCTAGTAGGGACCAATTTGCCAGGTGTAAAGTCATCAAATATGTCACATGGGACTATTAGTAAACTGCAGTGTTCTAGACTGCATTTCACATCTGCAGAATCTATTCAGATTTTTTTATGCCGCCAAGTGGCTTGACACGTCACGAAGGCTTTTTGTGCTCTTTATGGAAGGACCGATTTCAGTTAAGCAAAAAGTGAAAGTGCAGGGGAAATGGGGAAAGAGGAAGTTTCCAAGAGGGGGCCTTTATTAGTTCTGCCGATTGTAAGGGAAGCGTGAAGCGTACGAAATAACTAAGAGCATCTGACCTGGCACATTAAAATCAGACGAAGGCAAAATTTGCCGGTTTAGGTCAGGAAAATGGTTTTGCTCCAACATGTGTGCTTTAGTTTGCTGAGGCTAGTGAAAGGCGCAGCAAAGCTATGCACTTGCTAAAGAAGAGTGTATCTGTTACTGCTCCCCGTTTTTGATTGGCCAAACATAATGATGATTCTTGAAACACTCATCAACGTTAAAGCACATATTATTCTTTGTAAGCTGCCCTACAATTACATTATAAAAGAAATGCCCACGTTCCATAGGTGTGGACAATGCTAAAATTGCATGTGTTGAAAAACTTGACACATATTTTGAATATAAAACAAAGTTGTCTGGATTTTGTTGATCTACCTCTTGTGATTTTGTTTTTTTGTTATTCTAAGATGCCCTCCTTGTTCTTGTTGATTTGTTAGGATTATTTGTGTTTCTGATTTACAATTCTCTATTTTTATTTGGCTTAACCTTTGCTGGTCTAGTCCATATGCTTTCAACATGTTAGTGAAAGATTTGAAGCTATCTCTCACAAGTTGGAAGCTCTGACATCCTGAAAAAAATTTGCTTGTGAATTTGAAAAAAATTAATTGTGTTTCTAAATTTGCACCATAATCTTGTGAATTTGGGCATGTTATTTTTGGCAAGAATGAGATGTGCATAAAATTGAGGGCAAATTGGAAATCTTTCCCCAATTAATGTATAACTTTTACCCCTCTATTAAATTTTTGTAAACCCTCATCCTTGTTTATGATGAGTTGTGTGCTATTTAACATGACCTACACACCCATCACCAAACTCTCATTTCCACCCCAAACTTGGAACCCTTGTAAATTGGTCCATTTCTTTCCCCATAACCAAACACTAAATGTACCCCCATGCTCCACTCTTGCATAGTGAAATTCAACTCATGGCCCATCACCAAACTCAGCCCTTGTAAAATTATTCAAAACTTTTACAAATATGCTCACCTAAACCCTTAATACCAAGCACTAAAATCTGATGTCCGATCACCAATATGAAAAACTCAGGACAAAAATATTCTCAACCAAGCGTTTGGTGATAAGCCCATAAAGTTTTTTGTTTTCTAACACAGGCCAGCTGCTGCACTACATGGGTGCTCGATGACTGGCCGGTGTTTGGTGATGGGCCAGTTTACCGGAGCAAGTAAAGCAATTGACTTTACAATGGGAAACTGCGCTCTTATTACATTTGTTTGCTAATTTGGTTGACTATAGAATCTGCAAGTCTGCTGCAGCGTCATGGTACCTACAACTTCACTAATATAGTCTCCTTTGGGGGAAAAAAAAACAGAGTTGCCATGTGTCATACTCATGAAAACACTGAGAGTTACAAAGGAAATTCCCAAGACAATAAATTCATATCACTCAGATTCTTGCTTAATCGACATGATGCCAAAATCAGACAATATCCGGATCATGGGATGCAGTACTGGATTGCATGGAAAAACAGGCCTTCGCCTTTTTGCCTTTGGCCTCCCATGAAAGTACAAGATCTATATATTTGAGCATACTCTTTTTTGTGAGCATTGGGTATTATTAAAATCAATTTGTAGTCCAGTGGACAGGCATTCATTGTCATGTGCTGGCTTGAATATTGTTTCAACCAGGACCCTTTACATTTGGCATACACTGCTCTCTCACCTAGACAGAGTGATAGAATGCCAGGAGGCATCAAATGAGAGCCTCTTTGCTCCCTATGAATATGAATCTGATGCAGCAATGATGCATGCAAGTTTTCACTTTGTGTGAGACAGGGATGGAATGCCAGAAGGCATCAAATGAGAGCCTCTTTGTTCCTATGAATATGAATCTGATGCAGCAATGATGCATGGAATTTTTCACTTTGTGTTGGCCCTTGGTAGGATGATGGGTCTATGCAAAAACTGGGCAAAAACTGGTTTCCATGAATATGGAGCAAGTGTATTCCACCGACCATCCATACAAAGTGGTGATGGATCACAAATTGAACTTTAAATTCTGCACACCTTTTAGCTGCTTGCATCAGAAAATAGGTTTTAATTCTGAGACCAGATATGACCACCTCATCGCCATATTGCTATTCTCAATTGGTTTGCCAGTGATGATTGTACCCATTACAAGATTCTTGGATTTGGATTTTGTCCAGGTGATATCTTGTCCAGTAGTATTCTTTGCATGCATCCCCCCATGTTCAATCCTGTTCACAACTACCATAGCAGATGAGTTTGTAGCTAAGTTGAACAAGGTTTTCCAGGAATTGTGAATTGTGGAATCATAGGGTTCCAGCATCTTCTTGATGATTTTTTTTTTCATTTTTCACTTTGGCAGTAAAAACAAATTCCTGAAATTCCTACAGTTGAGGTTGGGAAAAGAAAATGCCAAGTAATTTTGCACTACTTAGGTACACTACACCACCAAGCTTTTGGGCAAGCAATCAAGAGTAATGTCAAGCAAATTTCTAGAACTTTCAGCATTGTAAGCAGCTAATTTGAGAAAAATTGACATTCATCAAAAATAATTTAATTACTGCCGGAATGGTAAAGGTATTATGGTTGTATTCCTATAATATGCCCATATATATGGGCTACAATGACAAAAACTTCAGCTGAATGTGATTAGCACAAATGAGGTCCTAGTAATAATTCGGTATTGCTCTGTAGCTCAGACAAGCAAATACTACAGTGCAAGATCACTTGTTAAGAAGCAACACAAATGCTACAGAGAATTTCTGGATTAGAATTTGCAAGCTCAATTGAGAAGGGTCTTGAGCTTAACTTTGTGCCCATGTGTTTCATCACCAATCCATTGTCATTGTCATCATCATCATCCAGATCCACCTTGCATTCCAGGAGTTGTAAATAACACAGAAATTTGATTAAAAAAGTGATTGGATCCTGTTTCCAGCTCAGTGACTATAATATTATCTCAAACAGACCAAGTTCTACAATGTCCATCCTGCTGGATTTTGAAGAGAGACCTTTTAGACTGATGAAGAAAGAAATTACTTGTAAATGAAATAAGGATCAAGATTTGAAGTAAATGTTGCTGGAGCCAATGGGCAGGACTAGTTCTGTAACGCACAGTTTTTCATTTCAAGAATCTCACTGTTTCAGGTGAGGATCAGGATGTGGACCCTGACATCTTTTCTGGCACTAGCAACATCAAGCCTCATGGAGATTTGAGATTGCCTGAAACATTAACTAAGTTTTCAGTGGCCCACCCAGATGGAGTCCACATTGTGATTGCAAAACAAAGAGAAAAGGATGTGCCGATCCTACAATTAGGAACTTATTTGTAGGCACAAATATAGCTTGTGACTTGTAAAAACTGGTAACAAAAAATCCTAGATCAAAATTGGGAAAGGCTTGCAATGGCAATCCTGTGAATGGATGTTTTGACACTCAACCAGCTTCACCAAGAGGCTGGCTAGCTCCTCCTCCAATTTGAAAAGTGGTGCAACTGGAAAACAATCAATACAGGGTGTAATAGCCCACCCATGTGTATATTGTGGTGTAAACTACAATTGAAAGTGTGGGGATCATAGTGAAGTTCAGTAGATTGGCTTTGCCTCCTCTTCCAACAACACTTATGAGTCCATCTGCCAGTGCCCTTGCAAGAGTGCCAGCTTCTGTTGACAAAAGCCCACAATTGAAGACTCCCCTTGATAACTGGGGTGACATCACTTTTGACAGTAATGACATATTCACACCTGTACATTCATTGCCCAAAAGAACACATCAGATTGTGACCATCTTCCCTTAAGAGCAGGTGCACCTTATGGCATCAGTTGGACCATAGCAGACAATTGAAAACTTGTGCTTACCTGTTTGTGCAATCTTGTGCTCAATGAGCTTGACACTAAAAGAAAAGCAACTGTCTGTCTATTAACATCTTTTCTTTGATCTTTCTAACCCCTAAACCCTTTAGCAAGACACCAGGATGATCAGGGACAACTCATGTACACTGCAGAGAAAATGCACATGGGGATCAACACCTTCAAGGACATTGGTGGAGACAAAAATGAGGATAGCAGCAGCTATGTATTGGTATGGGCTATAGGCCAGCCATGGGCTGAAGCAAAAAATGGCCACCACACCTACAGCAGTGAATATCTGAGACCAAAGCACCACCAACCTGTCCACCTCACAATATCCCACAAACAAATTAGCACTTCTTCCCTTGAACTTTGTTGAAAATGTGTTCACAGTCAAGATCAACAACAACCTTGGCAACCCTAACACTTGTAACTCACAACTTGACTGGATGACTGAAAATCCAACTCACAGCAGATGATATCCTTAGGTGCACACATCCCAAGTTCCATTTCCCATCCTGTTCTTCCCTTTTCCGAATATTAAGAGAATTATAAATTGCTTGAAATTACATCAGAACATCTCCCGAAGAGAGCATACCTGTCTTCATAAATATTGCTAATGTAATTACCAACAACTGCACTGATTGGTAGCACCGTAAGCCCTAGAAGCCCCAAAAATAAGCCAACCTGCCAAAACACAGTCCCCAATCCAACATAATCTCAACCCCTTGAACCAATTCTTTGCACTAATTCCAGCATGCTGAATTTTTGCCAGTCATCTGTTAGGGTTACCCATGGACTCAGTAAAGACTTTGAAAATTTGGAAACAAGTCTAATAACCACAAGTCTAGCTTCTTCACATGGCAGCTTGAAAGCTAACAAAATCTGTTCTAAGATAGTTCATATTTCCAATGCCTCAAGTATAATCTAGATCAGGAACTAAAAATGCAAGCATCTTCAAAGACTACATACATATACAATGTCCAAACTTTGGAATCTGATTTAGTCCACATCAAACTATTGACAATGTGATCTGAAGAGCCTAACCTGGGTTGTTGTCCAGTTGAAGTAGTAGCCGGTGAGTATGCTACATTCTGAGATAAGAATCTCAGATGCAAACTTCAACATGAAGTAGATCCATAGCAAAATCCTGATGGGAAGTGTCAACTCCTTCAGGAGCTCCCCCACGGTTTCCACAGCCTTGTCATCACCACAATTGGAGTCGTCTCCTTCACATTCTTCTTCATCGGTCATGTCCTGAGCTGGCGCACTGTCTGCAAGCAATGGTGCAGTCAGCATCAACGATTGTGAGCCATCTTCCAACTTCCCAGCCAGTTTTGTCTCTGAGCTTGCTGCCCTTGGAACAGATGGCTGTACCACCGATGGTGACCTTCTTGGCTCCTTGAAAAAAAGGAGGACAAGAACAAGGTACAATCCCCATAACCAAGTCATGATCCATCCTGGAGCTGTCACAAAATTTACTGGTGCTCCATAGAACTGCACACATTTTTCCAACTCAAAAGTTTGTTGATTTGTGCAGGGGGTGGGCAGCATGGCAAGTATGAAAATGTACATAAAAACTTTGTAGTCTTCTAGCAACCTAGTCAATGGCGACAGTGAAGGTTTCAATGTCATAGCTCTCCAGAATGGTACTGTATCAAATCCTTCAGAAAAATAGTGAACATGGGTTTTATATTCAACATAAGAGCAACCTCCAGCAGTGCTCAGTATGTGACCCTGCAAAAATACTTCTTGTATCCAAGTTTAGTTATTTGCTTTTTTCCAACCCCACCCATAAAACCAAAACTGGGATTGCAAATAGGTGGAACACTACTCAACCAATCATTATGATGGGTGAATCAGAAACAGGGAGCAGCAGTCAGATCATAATAATTACACTCTTCTCTGGTAGGTGTTAGAGCATTTCCACCAACACTCAGTGTGTGACCCTGCACAGAAAATGTCAGATGAGGTTCATCAGTGAATCCAGTGGAAGACTGCTGGGACCCTGAAAAAAACCATAGCTTTCAGAGCCCTGGACGAGCCCTGGAACAGTCTGATAAACACAGTCAAATAATATTTATGAACTGCTCCCTGCATCTGATTAGCTGGATAGTTTGATTGGTCCAAGTGGGTTGCCATTAGTAGTCTTCCACCTACTTGCAGTCCCAGTTTCAGTTTTATGGATGGGGTTGGAAGAAAGTTAGTAACAAAAACTTGGATGTGAGAAATATTTTTGCAGGGTCCCATACTGAGAGTTGGTGTAGATGCTCTTAGGCTTTGCTATGCCTTTTTACAAGCCCCAGAAAACTGTGCAAAAATGCTGGGCCAAAAACATTTTGCTGAGCCAAACCAGCATGTTTCAACTTTTCTTCATTCAATTTTAATTTGCAGCATCACATCTGAGCGCCAGTGGAGTTGCTCTAAGATGCATGGGATTTATACAAAGTGGGACAGGTTCTTAAGAAAAACCAGCCAAGTGAAGGTGAGGGTGAAAAACCTTAAAGTCCACACTGCTAAGGAGGCTAGCAATGGCTGGGCCCACTGCCATACCCAATGCACTTGCACTGACAAATGCCGCAGAGGCGCTTGTGAGCTGCTTAATTGGAACATGGTCAGAAATATAGCGCCGATTTATTGCCCTTGCACCCCCTAACCTGCATCAGTGTGCCACACAAACCTTTACTCCTAAGTACTCTTCCCCACTTCACAAGGTCCTCTCTCTCTCTCTCTAGATCCTCTCTCTGCAGTTTCATGTACCTTCTGACATACTAACATGTTTTTACACATGAATTTCGACACTTCCCAATGAGAGGGAGCATTCAAGAGTGTACATACCCACAAAGAAAGCGGCCGATGAGTAAGAGCCAGACAGAGTTGAACTTGAGGGCAAGTGCATACATTAGGTTGCCAGCCATCAAGATCAATGTGCTAAAAATGAGAGGAGCTTGATAAGAGTAGTTGGACCACCAGCTATAAACAAGAGCAGACACAAGAGCAGCCAGTGGCATGGAGCCTATGATCACACCACACAGAGTAGCCGGTGCATTTAGTAGCTCTGCATAACTGTCAGATGATGGGACCACAATATAGTAATTTGCCTGCATCCCCGTTCCCATGCATAACAATTCAGCCACAACACAGCATAATTCTCATCTGTTGATCCTTATACCCTCTCACAAGCTTTGCTTGGAAAACCCATAATTTTGGACAACAAATGTAGCATACCATGTAGAGAAAGGTATTTATGAGGTTGATCTGTATGGAAAGAAAGTGGCCATCTTCTTGTATGGAAACCATCCCCGGTATCTCCTCTTTGGGTGCCGGTAGCAAAAGCTCATGCGCCACATATGATACTAGGCTCACCTCCTGTGTCAACCGATGCATTGCTTCTACTATTGCCTGCGCATACCACTTCTCCATTTGATAGTTGACCTTGAAGATCACACAAAAGAAGAATCCAAGAACAAAAAATCTCTAGACAAAAGCTGTGAGAAAGGATCAAAGCACTCTGTCCCACAGCTATTTCTCGCTGGAAGAATTAATTTGCAATCTTTTCTTTTGCTTTTAGTAATTCTGTTTCCTCCTTTCAATGGCATCCAAATGCAAGATCATATGCACTGAAGAAGAGGAAATGTGACAAATACAAACCCTAATAATTGGCTCATCCTCCACAACCCGTCGAGGGAGAGATGCAGAGCGGAAGAGAGATACAGAACTGCTTGTGGAGTTTATATCAAAGCTCTGGGCTCGGAGCTCTGCAAGGTTCCGGGATATGGTGGCCACCATTGCACCGATTCCCTACCACCAACAACCACCAAAATGTTTGCATAAAACACCAATCACAGCTGACAACCAGCTAGAATGAATGAGCCACCATGCCTCATCAGAACAGTGCAATGAAAGGCTCCTAATTAATTTTCCAAACATAGAAACAGAGAGATGCTGGTTTAAATGCTTAAAACAGACAGACCACTTGGCGGAAAACTAGTTGCAGCTGAGAGTAGGGATGGTTTGAGCGAGATGCAATATATTGTGCTCCAAGACGGAACCCGACACGCTTGTCAAACTTCTTCAAAATCTTGCGGAGACCTGTTGCATTAAGTTCCACAAACTGCAACAATTGAAGCAGCTCTACACCCACTTGCCTGCCATCATTCACATTGTTACTTCAATCCAACATCCATAAAAGAATTTTGCTTCCTAATTTCAGAGCTCTAACATGAGTAAAATCCAAGATTGCTGTATAAAACTTTGCTCAGACAAGTTCCTGCCATGTTATTCTGACATAAACTAAAGTTCATGAGGATGAAGAGTTGTTGTTACCTATAGTCCTCCATAAGATGTGGAATGGTCATGTCAAAATGTTCCACACACAAGGCTGACTCCATGTCTTCATCATCTCCACACATCTCTTGTGCAACTTTTCTTCGCTCCCAAAGTCTTTGTAACCGTCCTGCTAGCAACCCTTGTTTCTCTATTGTGAACAGTACTATCTTTTCAATCTGCCCCATTTTCCCACACACACATCACTTTGATAGGTATTATTATCCTAAGAACCAAATTCCTGCATTGCTCTACAGACCCAATGTTCACAAGAGATGAAAACCTATTCCTCTATAGCTACACATCTGAAGCTACTGTAGTTTATAAAGACCACCCAACTCCGTCAACTTCCACTGCAACAGAAGAAGTGTAGCTGAGCAAACCTGAGAGTCCAAAAGGTCAGAGAAAGATTTCATGATCTCTTGACACTCATCCTCAGTAGCCACAGCAGCACGATTTCCATAGAGCCTTATCTTCTTCTTCAATGCCTTGTACCCAATATAATACCTGCGATAGCAATTTTCCTGCAAACTCAAACTTCATCCCAAACTAGAGCTGTAATAAATCATGAGTTGCCATGTGAGACAACCTTCTTCAGATTCTTTTCAACAAATTCATGAACTCTTGAAAAAACACCATTACAAATTCTTCCAACAATATTGCAGATTATCAATCATCTTGGCTATAGCAACATGCAGAGAAATGATTAAACTGGACAATCAGGGATCCCAGGGGGGCATACTCTTCCCATCCGGGAATCTGGTTGGCAACAATATAATGCCCAAACCGCACCATTTTCAATGCCCTGCTGCTTCAGCTGCACACCAGCAGAATCTGAGAGACGGGATGATGCAACTACCATGAGTACTTGTCTTGAAGAGATCATACTTCACTCAGGAAAGAATTCCTTGAAAACAAAAAGATGAGAATAAGTTGTTCTACTTACAAATGAAAATTGATTAGTTCTCTGTGGGCCTAAATCTTTACCTTCCAAAGCATGTCCAGCTGCGTCGCTTCTTTATCTACTTTGGCAAAAACAACCAGCTGAAGGTGATGAACTATTGGGTGGTTCTGAAACAATCCTTCAATAACCCAGTGGGGCAAATTTGAGCAGACAGTAGACTTTCCTGTCATACCCCATCATCCCTCACACATGAGTTCATTGAAGCACAACCCAATGCTGAGAAGAACATCAGTTGATCCAAAAATTCCTCTACTTTTTCTCTAATTTTTGCATGAATTTGCACTGCAGAAGAATTAGATCTCTGGGTGATGTAGTAAATCCAGGAACTGAACTGAACTCATGTCTCTCTAATATCTTTTGAAGTTCTGCAACTAAGCACAGTAGAGAAAACTATGGTGAAAAACCCATGTGGCCTTTCTATGATTTTTTGGACAAAACGTTCAAGCTGAGTTCCTTGTGATAAAGTTTGACAAACTCATGAGATCCACAAGAGAGAAGAATCTCGTGAGATTCACAAGAGAGAATCTACTGCATTGGGTGGAAGGTAGAGAGGCTAATAAATTTTACCTCTGTCAGTTTAAGTCCACAAATGGTACTCCTAGAACGTCGATTCTTGTGGCAACCCAAAGTACCCAACTGCTGCTGCTGCTGCTGCTGCAACCCTCCCTGAATCTTCAGAAACCAAAACCACACAACAAACACAAATTCTATGGAGAAATAAGGAATACCCAATCCTCCTTTTCTTTCATTTGTTTTGTTTTGTTTTGTTTGTCTTGTTTTCATATCGCAAGTCACATAAAGGACAATTTACACATTATTACTACATTGTGAGGTGTAATGTGTACCGTTTGACAAACTTCTTTCAGTGAACAAAAATCCGGGACTGACTTTCAGGCAACAACAAAGATGCATGCCCCTGAGTACCCAAACCGAACTAGTATTCTGAAAAAAGATTTCAGGTTGAATCTCTCCCGAAAAAACTCAACACAACAACAAAATCAACAGGTACGTTTTGCAGATCTGTTGTCCTTTCTATTATGTTCTCTTTCATGATTTCCTGAGGAAGAACCACAGCAGGACATTAAAGGTCAGGAAGAGCATTTATTTCTTCACAATTCGGTGATCACACGCAACACCGCTGTCGGAGAGAACTTCTGCACACACACACACACCTCGCACCGAGTTTGGTACCCACTTTTTTTTTTCCTCTCTTTTTTTTTATGAACAAACCAAAAAATACCCATTGCCAAGAAAAAATACGTACCCACATTTCTTTTCTTCGTCTGCTAAGTTCTAGCACAGAACAATTTTTTTAAAATTAAATTAAATTAAACTCCCGCACAACAGCCAAAACCAGTGTTTTCTTTTTCTATTTTTTTCCAATTTTGTCATTTTGTCACATTGGTGATCCTCCACAAGGAGATTTAGCCACTTTTGGCTATAGACCAGTTTTGAAAGGAAAAATTCATTAAAATCCTTTTATATCTTAGCTGCTTTGATGAACAATGTGTAGAGAAACATGGCAATTTTTCAAAATAAATTTCCAAAGTTTGGTGAGTTTTTTTTGGATAAAAGGGAATATTTGAAAGATTTTCTTTAAAAAAAAATCCGCCACAACACAAAACAACACTGCTTATTCTAAGTTCTAGCACAGGAATTCCACATGGCAATTCTTCAGAATTTCTTTACCATTTTTGTCGATTTTTTTGCGAAAAAAAAGGAATATTCGACCCCAAAAAATTTAATTCGCCACAAAAAACCAAAAAAAGGAAATAAATTCTCCATTTGCTAAGTTCTAGCACAGGAATGTTCCTTTTTGTTTAATTAATTAATTGAATTCTAGCTGCACAACAGCCAAGACATTCTAAAATTAGATATATTGAACAGCACTCCATTCCATTTGATGTATTAAGATAACACAAAGTGACACACAAGTGCACTAGTAGTGGAAGTGGAAGGAATGGTCTCAACATGTGGTTAAGTAACATGAGGAAAGAAAATTCACGTGTGAAACTAGTTCAACATGACCCCCCATTTTGTGTACTCACAAAAAAGTGCAAGATAACTCATCAAATGAAGACTACCAACTTCTGTGCAAACCTACTCAATAAGTTATTAGGCAGGCACCTTCTGATGGAGTGCCTTTTACGTCTACTTATGGAAAGTCACATACTTGTACATTACATTATTTGTGGCAGATGACAGTTTTTTTGTTTTAGGTTCTTTTAATTTATTTGGTTATTGTTGATCCTCATTTCGTAATCATGGGTCTTATGTACATAGGATTTTTTTCTTATTTTATGTTGATTTTTTTTTTTCATTTCTTTTTTGGGTTGTGTTTACTCGTGCTTTCATTTGCCATGTACTTTTGATGGATGGGTTTTCGTCCTTAATTTTTTATATATAAGATTTTTTTTTCAAAAAAATAAAATGTGATGTAACCTTGCAAAACTTTATTTATTAACATTTCATAGATTTGAAAAATGTAAAAAGGAATAAGAGAAAAGAAAAAGGAGAATTTTCAAGACATCAAGTTAAGTCAAACTAGATGTCAAAATGTGTTCAAGTCAAAAAATGATTATCTGTAGTAGGTCGACCATATTTTTTCATGTTAAAAACAGACCGTCTGCAATAGGTCAGCTGTGGTGATGAGAGGTGTGTGCTGAAAAGGTGGAAGTTGAGAAGTAGTTAGGCTTACGATGATCGCTCCACTTAAGATCAAAGATGTTTGCATCTTTTGCAATGTGATTAAATTCTTTTGACTCGAAAACTAACAAAGACAGAAAGATGGGAGCCCCCTGATCTTTTCATGCCCGGAGCCCTAGTATGTGGGTAGTAGCCCATCATACTAGGGTGAGATGTTTAACAGCTAAAACCCTAAACCCCGTTATTGAAAAGAGATGCTTCATTTCTGAGTCTGAGGTCTTATTAGAACTAAACCTCCCGGCCCCATGCTAGGGTGAGATGTTTAATAGCTAAAACCCTAAACCCCGCTATTGAAAAGAGATGCTTCATTTCTAAGTCTGAGGTCTTATTAGAACTAAACCTCCCGGCCCCATGCTAGGGTGAGATGTTTAATAGCTAAAACCCTAAACCCCGCTATTGCAAAGAGATGCTTCATTTCTAAGTCTGAGGTCTTATTAGAACTAAACCTCCCCCGCTCTCCACAACGGATGCTCCACTTATGGCCTTGGGTGAAATTTTATTTTCCCTCCAGGAAATAGTCGCACAGCCTCTACACTTTAAAAGGGCTTCACTTAAGATGGTGAATGTACCAAGTTTGGTGCAGGTTTGCCTTGGGTGACCTACCCTTGTTCCAGGGTAAAATTGTTGGATTGTTCTGGTATTTGGCTGCATCTGGTTCTTTGGCACCCGGACCCTTGGTTATAAATTTTGAAAACAAATCGGATGCAAAATCCAAACTAGAATCGGAACCGCAAGAACTGGAATTGACAAAACCAAAACCAGGAACTGGCCTCCATCTAGCTTGAACCAGCCCCAAAGCCAGTGTTACATAGTTCTGGTTCTTCTTCTTTTTTTGTCCTCGGCTGGGGTTAGACATGTTGTTAATTTGAGAGAAAAACTCAGGTACACTTTTTTTTGAACAATACATGGATGGGGTGGGGGATGGCATTATGCATGTAGTTGTTACTTTTGGAAGATGTCTCAAGTCCCCCCCCCCCCCCCCCCCCCCCCCTACTCTATTCTTAACACCTTCACTAAACACCCAAAAACCAGCACTAAAAAAAAAAAAAACAAAAAAAAAAAAAAAAAAACA
>Ga0116229_10001441_pt1 | contig 37294 bp, 33 predicted proteins | sample S1TSphgellanicum_3_FD_87313 | JGI IMG/M metagenome (GOLD analysis project Ga0116229, IMG submission 87313) | Host-associated microbial communities from peat moss isolated from Minnesota, USA - S1T2_Fc - Sphagnum magellanicum MG | ecosystem: Host-associated > Plants > Peat moss > Unclassified...
TGAAAAAAAATAAGTAAAATATTCACTTAAAAAAAAAATATATTTATAAAAGTTCCCCCAGGGGGGAAAAAAAAAAAAAAAAAAAACACTGGTCAAAACACCACCCAAATTCCAACAATCTCTCATATACATCAACCCCAACAATGCCATATGTGAATTTTTTTTTTCTTCAAATAATTAAAAAAATTCAGATCCTCTTGAAATTAAGTTACAATCTTATATTTGAATTTTCTATCTTCCAACGCCCAGATCTTTTTTCTTTTTGGAGAGTGGAGAGTGGAGAGTGGGGAGTGGGGAGGGGGGAGGGGGAGGGGAGGGGAGGGGAGGGGCCCATAGGCCCATAATAAAAATTAAAAAAAAGGAAACAAGATATATACCTAAGCATTCCCAGGTACAAAACAACTTGTACAGTCATATGGTACCATTCCCTTTCCTTTGTACAGTCATTCAGTCAGATGGAGCTGCTTTTGGAAGTCAGTAGAGAGAGCAGTTCAAGAAATTTCCTTTTCGTGTACCTCAAGTGCACCTAATTTCCCATCAATATCCTCCTTACAAAAGAGGAGAGATCTTCTTGCCAAACAAATTTTTTTTAAAAAATACATTATATTATTTTAAAATATTTACTAATTAAAAAAATGAGGGAACTTGTCAAAAAAAATTTAAAATACTGTTATTATTAAATAGTAATGAATGAATAAATAAATAAATGAATAAATAAGGAGGGATCTTACACTTATTCCTCAAGAGTGAGAAGAAATTGTGCCTGCACATAGGATCTTAAGAAATTCGTGTCAGAGTCTTCTCCCTTCTTCACCTTATCATGTATGTAATGATCTGTGAGAGATTTCCGAGTGTAGTTGGAGGACACCTTGAATCCATAATCTTCCCTCCTGACACCCAAGGTCATGGTGAGTTTTGAAGGGTTTTATATCTTTCCTTTGCAAATCAATGGGTTTGCAATGTACAATTGCTCATTAAAGTTGTCTTATTGGGAAATCCGGTGTTAAATCGTCTAAGAGCACCTCCAGCAAATCATTTTTGCAGCTGCTTTTGGAGGGGGGCGGTTAAGGTTAATGATGAATTATCATCACCTGCCACAATGTTCTCCATTCGCATTTCATTGACTTGTCATATCTCTCCTCTCATCACCATTCCATGCAAATCCAAGTTAAAACTTTTGTGCTTGTCTTGTCCATAGCCCGAAGCTCATCATGAGCCAATCTTCAACATTTTATGGCTCAAGATAAAATGTCATCACCCTTGTCTCATTTCACAATTGAGTTCGTGCTCGAGCGTAAGGTGTTTTTTATGTGCATGAGCATGGAACTTGAAGAAGATGATGATGAACAATGGTTCACAATGGAGACTTGAGGCATGCTTGGGAGTAAACTTGTTGAAAATAATTGCAAGCATGGTGGGTACAAAGTTGGGCGTGCGATCATTGTGCATAAAAACCATGTGTAGATGAAGAATGCATTTAGGTGATGAGCAAGTGAAGTTTGTTAAACTTCTTCTTCTTGATGTTCTTTTTCATCAATGATTGACTTCTAAATGTTTAACAAAGGCCTAAAGCTTTTAAAAAATTAAACTTGCATTTTAGACTTTGTAATGATTTGATTGAACAAGTGTGGCGTTTGAGAGGCAAGCAATAAAAAAAATGGACACAATGTGTAGTCATGTTTTATTCCAAGAATTCATTACACCATAGTTGTTGATTTGCTATGTTTCAACATTTTCGTTAATGCTTGAGGGGTGGGTTTTGGGTTTGAAGCATGCTCTAGAGATGCTTCCATGGGAGTCAAAACATTGCCACCAGTTGGGATCAAAATGTGGCTAGAAGCATTATTCAAATTTTGTGTGCATGCTACTACTCAAAGGCAATTTTTCAACTTTTGTAATTTCTCAACATGTTACAATTGAAAGCATTCTTTTGCATCCTTGGACATCATGGGTGTCTTTAACATGGCCATTGTTGTTGCATCTTAGAAAATTGGTGCCTTTTTGAGAGTTGCCATGGTTTGTCCATGATTGCTTTTGCATGGGCTTGCATTACATTCTCCTTTACCTTTTTCATTTGTTTTAATTCTTTTGTTGTGTTTTATTCTTGGGGTCCTTGTGTAAATGGGTTTGTTGTGTAGAATTTATTTACAATCTTCACATCAACATTTTCAAGGACACTAATTAGAACTTTTTTTTTTTCTGCTTTCAAAGCTATTATGTTTGGGAGGTGGTGCACATATCAATTATTCTTGCATATCAACTTAGCACAAAATATCCTTCAACAACACAACAATGTATGAAGTTGAAGGTTTCAAATGTTGTTGCTACATAGTTCTATTTTTTATGCATTACATCTTTAGGTGAGAATCCCAATTTGTTCAAAGCTACAACACACTTAAAACAACCCGCAAATTTGGAAACTTATGTTTTATAATTCCTCATTTCGTTTCCAATGACCTTGCTAGTTTTTTACCTTTCATTTCGTTGTTGTTCTATGATTATCGTAATGGCCTTGAACTTATTCCTAAAACACGTGCAATTTTAACCATATCTAGTGATATGATCTTGTGATATACCATAATACTCAAACGGATTCATCAACAAATTGCCAAATAATTAATTAAATCTCAAATCTTAATTTCGATAGTTGATCTTTGATTCTAAAATTTTCAACATGTGAATGTTTATAAAAAATAATAAACATGACTTTGTTGTCTTTATGGGATTGTCTGACTGTGTTTAGATTGTCAGATTCTTAAATTCAAAAATTGGTAGGTTTAAAGTTCAAACTCAACAATCTAATATTTCAGAATTTAATTTTATAATAATTATTAAAATTTGGGCACAAGTAATAAATAATTTTTCAAAATATTGGCAAAATAAGAAATAATTTAATTTATGATGAAATTGTTCGTGTATTACGATATGTAAAAATGATGCACAAAATTGGTTATCTTTGTTAGTTCCAAAATTATTCCCTTTCTTGGACCATTGTGATTGTGATGCAAACTTTACAACACCAATTGATACTTCACTTTGCATGCACGATGTTGTAGATTTGATTTCTAACTTGAACAAATTGATATAATAATGACTTGCATAACATTCATTTATCTTGTTGTTTGATTGTGCATAAAAGGGAGAATTCTAATAATTTGTTGGGTTTTTCTATTTTAAATTATTAACTTATTATTCATAAGGGGTTTATGATATGTCCTTTGAAATCTTTTTAGCAAGTAAATTGTGTAAGGTCTCCATTTTGCAAATTTGTTAGGGAAAAGAAATTCACCTATTACATCATCCTAGACCCCTTATTTTGATAATGCCACCATCTTAAGGCTTATAACATATAGTTGTGATTTATTTTATTCAATGGAGTGAAATGTTTTGATCTTGTGAATTGGAATAGGTGTTTATGTTTATCAATTAAAATGTTAAATACACAAGGTCCATAATTTTTCATTATTTTTATTTATTTTAAAACTATAATTGGAATTATGTTACATTGTTTCATATGTTTGAAACAAGTCCTATTACTTATCATAACACTAAAATTGCAACCAAAAAAAATTACACAAAAAGAAATTAATTGAGATATTTATAAATTTATTTTAAATAGATCTTTGAAATAAATGAAATATTAAATCATTTGCCTTGTCTATCTATGAAACAAGGTAGTTTGTTTTATTTTGTTTTGCCACATTAAAATCTCCCAAACCACAACGTTTTCATGTCAGGCTTTTGGTATCTTCAAAAAAAAATTGATGAATAGGGGTGCACCAACTTGGTTTGAAACTATTTGGAATTATGGTGTAGAAGGTATTGATTATTGAACCACTTTTTCAATGAAAATTAAATAAAATCACAATTTAATTTTCTTAAAAATAATTGGGGACATTTTTGTATTGTTAGAAAGCCCTTGGCAAGTCAGATTTAATAGAGTTTATTTCACAATTTTCAAATCTAAGGTGTGCAAGATATTGATTTTTTAGTGGATTTTGTTGTTGGAAATTCAAAAAATTTGCAAAAATTGGGTTTGGAAGGAAAAATTAGTTGAGCCTTCACTATACATTCACATTCCCAAAATTGTAAATCTTCAATTCTAAAAATGTGAAAAATAAGAATGTGTTCACACTAAGCCAATGACACAAACTTACCTATTTATAAAGCTTTGAATTTTAGCCTTTTAAGTTTATTTTAATTTACAACATACTTTTTATAAACATGCTTGAAAATCACTTATTTTCCACCATAAGATCCAAGATACTTCTAATGTTAAGGTGTTATAAGGTTGATTGAATGTGAAATCTTGCGTTGAATTTTGCTATTATTTGAAAAACATTTGAAGAAACTTTGAGAAAATCACAAATTTCAATGTCAAATGTGTTTTTTTGGAAACAAAATTACTTATTCTACAAATAAAATAAAAATTTATACAAAAAAGACCACAATTTTAGGGAAGCCCTTAATATTTCATCAAGTCAAACTTTTCCTTCATATTTTGTTTCAAGTCACAACCATTTTTTTTACTATGGTCAAAATTATGACTATAAATATGATTATAATTACAATTAGTGGACTAGTAGTCATGTTGACTTAGAGTTGACCTTGTTTGTGGGCACCTTTATGACATATCTTTATGTATGTGTAATTGATTTACACAAGGTCTTAAATTTTTGGTTTTTCTCATCTAAATGAGATCTTGATTTTTTTTAATAATGTTTTGAATTAATTGCATCAATATGATTCTCGAGAACTTTGCCCAATGTACACAAATAGAGCCTAGGTTAGTCTAAATAACCTAGTTAACCTAAATAACCTAATTTAACATATTGTAACCTATTTTAGCTTAATTTAATGAAGTTTAACATAAGTAGCCTAGATTAATTTAGCTTAATTGAACCTAATTTAATCTGATTTAGCCTATTTTAACCTAAGTAATTTAATTTAATTTAGTTAGTTTAACCTAAGTAACCTAATTTAAACTATTTTAGTTTAATTTAACCTAAATAATTTTGTTTAACCTAGTTTTGTTTAAATAGCCTTAGTGTTACTTAATTGAATTGAATTTAGCTTACTTTAACCTTAGTAGCCTAATTTAGTCTAATTTAATCTAGTTAATTTTTAAAAACTTAATTTAAACTATTTTACCAAGGTGGCCCTAAATTAGCCTAAGTTAACCTAGGCTAGACTAGCGGGTGGCCTAGGTTAATTTAGGCTAAAAATGTTATTGTTTATAACTTTTTTGATGATTAATTTTATTACAAAAAAAGTTTGTGGTGCAATGGTTAAGGACTTGAACCCTCAAAGTGATGGTGAAAGCTTCAATTCATCCCACTTGCAACATAAATAATTCTTAAACTTTTAGCTTAAGTGGTTAGCTTTGACTTTAATGTTTTTATTAATCTAATTAGTTTAGCCTAAACTAAGATTTATAAGTTAGGTCGTCCAACCTAGATTTCCTAGGCTAGGTCACATAGGCTAATTCATCTACCCTTCTTTAAACTTTGATTATCACATGGCATCACATTTGCCCAAAAAAATTAAAATTTTAATTCTAGGCTATCACATGATAGTTCAGAAACAATTAATAATTTTCTTGAGTGAGTCCTAGGCTGCCACGTGGGAACAAAAAATTAATTAAAAAATCCAATTTTATATTTTAAAATTAGATCTTACCCATTGGATCAATGTTTTTTTTCTTTGGTGAAGTTTTGCAACTTGGTGACAAAAAAAGGGCTGGCAAATCCAACAAAGGGATTTTTGAAATTAAAAAAAAACAAAATCCTCCATATCTTGACCCCAAAAAAAACTAAAAGTTGCTAGATTTATAGTGTGTTCTTGTAGGTTGCCAAAACTAGGTAGGATTCCAAAAAAGATCTACTAGTCCACCAGGACAATTGCCATTCATTGCTAATTAATGTTGAAGATCCTAGCCAGTGCACCTACTTAAGGAATTTGAAAGAAAAAAATTGCATTGGATATGTCTTCCATGATTGTGGTACATATAATTATTGTCATGAAAGATGTAATTGCAAGTGCAAGGGGTTAGGACTATAAATGTAATCATTTTTTTAGTCCTATATGCCATTTTTTGGCATAATGCTTACCATAGTGATCCGTGCATATGGCAAATATCTTCACATTCCACTCATTTTTCATCATTCATTTGTTACATTTTCATTCATTCTATTTTTCAAATTTCAACTTTTTGATCAGTTAATTTTTTGGAACCATCTTTGCTTGCTTCAAATTCATTCATTATTTTAAATTTCATATCTATTATTATATTTCTTGAATCTCAATATTTTGAATTTTTTTTTACAATTGCATGGCTTTAATTCCATCCACTATATTTCCCATGTCACACATCCATTCTATAACCCTTTAATTATTAATTTTCCTAATCTTATCTTTCAAATGTTCAAACTTCACATTTCTCAAATTCTATATCTCCCACATAATTCCAATTTCAATCATTATTGTAATAGTTGAACAAAATCATCACCTCAATGATAAATTATTAATTAAAATTTTTAATGCATTTCAGTACATTAAATATTAACTTTCAATTTTCTTGCTCCCCCTTATAAATTATTTATATCTTCTATATGAATGAAAGAAAATATCATTTTTCATTAATTTTGATGCACACCATTCATTTGTCACATTTCTTAGTTCTTGTTTGCATGTGTTTTATCTGAATTCTTGCATCATGATTGTTAATAAGGCCTAATATGCCATTGAAACAAAATTGATCCCATGACTATATGAAGTAGTAACAAATTTATTAACCATTTCCACATTGCGAAATAAAACCACATTGTTTCACACTTTTTCTATTGTTACAAAAAGAATAACTAAATCATGAATTAAAACTATATTGCCAATAATATAAATGATGACTTGGGAAAAACACTCTTCTTTGAGTTTACAAACTATAAAAATAAAAACATTGTCCCATATATTGGTTGTTGGGTAGAAATCATAATTTAATTAGTTTTATAATGTGATTATGTTTATTCTAAAAATCAAGACATAATTAATATAAGGTACATGCATTAAAATTCAAAATTAAAAAATTAAAAAAAATACCATTGTAGGTTCATTAATAGATTGATAAATAAATTATTATTAATAAATGAATTAATAATCGAACATGAAGGATCCTTCCACACCATTGACAATAAAATCATTTTGAATCACCATTTACATTTTAAATGGGTATTTTTTTCTACCACCTCCCAATTACATAATTGGAAGATTAACATATGATATGTAAAAAAAAAAAATTTTTATCACATGACCTTACCGTTTTCAATTATAATTTCATTGATCCTCATAATTTCAAATACTAAAATTTAAATTAAAAAAATATGAAAACTTGATGTAAAAAAAAATTATAATAAAATTTAGACAGGTTGAATTATGTGCACATTAGAAAATCAGGTAATTATAGGGAGAGATAAAAAAAATAATTCTTCACATAATAACCCCCAAACAATACCTTGTTTCATGTAAATAATGTGCATGAAAACAGTATGAAAAAATTGTCTCCATTGCAACTAAAAAATGTCTGATAAAACTAAATTACAACTAGATAGCCTAGTTGCAATGGACATGATTTTTTCATCGTGAAAAATTTAACATTTAATATCCCTTTGGGAATGATGATCAACCATTTCCTTAATGAAATTTTTAAAAAATATTTTCAAGATCAAAATAGGTCACCAAATGGCAATATTCCATTTTTTTAGTTTGCATCACACAACATGTGCCTAATTTGAAAGTGAATGAAACTTGGACATGCTTATCATTACTGAAATTTGAAATTTCAACGTTTCATGTAATAGTTTTTTTGGAAATTAAAAAAAATCTAGTGCCAAATTCATTAAGGTAATATAATATCCTTTTTTGTTCCTCCACATATCATTTAATATTTCCTTAAAATGTTTAATAACCACAAAAATCACAAATGTTATGGCACACTATAACATCCACACCTCAATTCCTAAACCTTATGCATAAACCAAACCAATGTAACATTATTTAGTCTTTCCATTTGTTGTCAAAGCTTCCATTACCATGGTACCATCTTAAGTTCAACATTTCACCATTGAATAATTATATTAATTTGAAGATTCCATATTGTTGATAGAATGTTCTTGAATATTTTTAAAATATTTTATTTCTTTCACAAAATTTTGTTCTTGGAAGAAAATGTTTTTTTCTTAAAGTTCAACATTTTTGAAAATAATATAATTTGTGTTGAAACCACAAAGCTATTACAATATTCAAGAATTTGTTCTAACACTAGAAATGAGACATTCCCTTGATCACCAAAACAACACCAAAATTGATTTATCATGTAATAATAAAATGCAACACAAGCAAGACACACCCCCCTTCCCCCATGCCACAAATGACAATGAAATTCAAACAACATTTTCCATCCAACACTTTTCCCTATCTTGTTGGTTGGTCAAGTTCCACCCCCACCATAAAAAGAAAAACCAATAGTAACATGTTTACAATCCATGCTTAGTGCCAATATTATATTTTCTCAAGGAATTATATTGGCCAAGAATTTAGCATTTTGTTAAAATATTGTAAATGGTTCCCATAATATAATCCCTTGTAATAGACACATTTCTCAATCTTGTTGCTCCCAATTTGGTGCATATTTGGTCTTTTTGTGTGTGAACATACCTTGCAATGCCCAAATTTATATATTTTTTGGCACTTTGGAAAAATCCTTTTCCTTATAACATAGTACAATAAACAACATGCCATTCCTTATGTTTAACTTCTTTTTTTTTTTTAACTCCTTTTATTTGTTTTTCAACTTCTTGCATTGTTTGGCCCACTTTGATTTTTTTACATTTATAGTTTTTCATGGTCAAACATTTGCATACATTTGTTGATGTGTCTATAAGTGAAATAATATTTTAAATCATCATAGTCATAAGACAAGTTCACATCTTGTGTTTTTCAAACCACTGAACTTCTTAACCATTTGTTTCAGAGGTTTTGGGTTGGACCACACTACACAAAATTCAAGCATTTTTGTCAAACATGGAAATCATGGTACTTAAATCAAAAAATTATGATTTGGAATATTGGAATTGTGTTCCACTTGTGTTAAAAATCTTATGTCTAAATCACATTTTGGTTCTATCGCATCTCATATTTGGTTATTTTGAATATAATTTGTCACTAGTTGTTGTGAAATTTTTTAGGTATCCTATGCATGGTTTTTTTTCCCCTCATTTTGCCAAGGTAAGTTGGATGGCTACGATGTTGGTGTGTTGGTTGCAAACATGATTTTTTGGGGTGTTGATAAGTTCAATTGACTACATAATGAATATTTAGTTTTACGAGTGGTTATGTTAAGTAACATGTGTTTGTAATCATGTGGCAAAAACCAACCCAATGTCTTATGTTCATGTGACTACATTTCTTTTCATGATGAAGCTAACATGGCTATTGAATGCAACAAATAGTAGAACATGTGGTGAGAAATGTTTTAGTGTGATAGTTTTTGGGGCTATTGAAATCAACTCAATACGTCCAAATGTGTTCATGAAATTACTCTTCACAAACATCAATGGCATGGTTTTAGGTGTAGGAAAGTCTAGTGGCATGCAAAGAAACGCAACAATGACAAACTTGGTTAATTCAAATTGAACAGTTGATATTAAATAAGTCAATTAAATAGCCATACTACACAAGGCCATCAAAACTTTAATTTATAGCCCATTTATTGATAAAACAATGAGAGAATGAAGGCCAATTTGCATTTTGTTGAAACACCCAATTGAACATACAAAATATACATAACAATTAGCAAGCATAATGGAAAAACAATGTAACATTGCTTATACATTAGAGGATTGAAAGTTGTGATAAACTTCAACTTTGATTCAATAGGCTTTGATTATTCAAGGCTAGAAGATTCTTGGGCCCATAAACCATTTGGGAATATATGAATTTATTGTAAATATTTGCACATCCTTTTTGGGGGAAACCAAATTGTTTGAATGATGACTTATTGAAATTAGAAAATCTCAATACAACATCACAAAATATGAAACTATTTCATCCTTTTTATTGTGCACTATATGTATTTTAAATACATGACATCCATGTGTGAAAAGTACAAACCCATGAAAGAAATATTTTCACACAATTTTTCACTATCAAATTGTGGGATGGGAAGTTTGTGATAAAGTTTGAAGCAAGGACAACTAATTGTCATCCAATTTTGATTTGGTGATATGTATCACGTGTCAAATTTTGAAATTTGAAAATGACATTTTTTGGGGGGTTTCAATTGCCAAAAGTTTGCAATATATATATTACATTTAACCCAAGTATGTAGTAAAAAATGTAGAATGAACTTCAACGAAGATTAAGATTTTTGCTTTGTATTTGGTTTATAACCAAATTTAGCTACATCTTTCAAAGGATGATCATCAAATTTTCTCCATCTTCCTATGGACAATAACATTAATTTTTAAATCACCTTGTTTGTGGGTCCTTTTTACCACCAACCCCTCTTGGAGTCCCAAATGTTGTTATTCATGAAAGGAGAACATTTTATTAAATTAGGTGTCTTGAATGCCAACAATTTTCATTTATTGCACATCATTTTTCAAAATCTTGCCTTTAGTTATAAAAGTAATAATGAAATCACACAAACTCAATATTAATTTTTAACATTAGTAACTTGAGGATAAAAATAATAATTTCACACCTCGTGGTTGGGTCAATGTACGTTTTCAAAAGATATTTTTAATTTTGTCTTGCCCAGGTTAGAAATTATAGAAATTATTTTAATTGTTGTTGAATTTTCCTTCTTTTATATAAAAAAATTTAATCACCATGTAAGGGTGCATGAAATGATTTTTTAAAGAAAATCATCAAGTTCCTAAAGTTGGAATTGAACAATTAATTATATCCTATCTAGATTATGTGGTATTTAAACCTCCATAGCAATGGGTTATGTCACATGTTTAATTTTTGATTTAATGTGTAATAAAAAGTTAAAATTGAAACTATCAATTTTTTTTTTTATAAATCTTTTCTTTTCACATCATGTAGTTTCAGCTCACAAAAAGGTTTCATAAAGGGTCTATTAGGATTTTATATTAAATAGTTTATACATTCATCTAGTACATTCATACATTGATGGAACATTATGGTTTTTCCTACTTCAAGTTTATTGGTTCCTTCTTAAAATCCTTATACTTTGATTATTATAGATTCAACAAAGTAAGAATTTGGTTATCCTCTTTCACTCAAAGTTGTTTTACTGATCTTGTTTTTGTTTTACTCAACATGGTATCAAAATGAATACCAAATAAATTTCTTGCACTATCAAGAGAATTCAATATGTAATTGGAATTTAAATAAATCAATCAATCAATTCCTTTTGTACATCCATCTTTTAAAGAGAAAGCAATTTACACCTTCAATCAGCACACACAGTACACACATAAAATATGTCTTATAGGTTTTGTATATTATTACCATAAGCTATCCACAAAATTGTGGAAAAATATGTTTTTAAAAAATTTCAAATCACAAAACAAAATTAATAAAAAGGAAATATGGTTAAGTAAATGGGATCTTGCCATGAAGTTTGATAACATGACATAAGAATCTTTTAATCTTAAAAAATAATAAATACGTCTCAATTCAAGGTTTTTGACTCATCACAAAATTTTATGGAACTTCTTTTCATGTTTGGAAATATAACATAAAACTGGTTTTAAAATCTGAAAAATTATCAAGAATTGTTGAAGGATTGGAAATTAAACATGTTTCTCCTCTTGCCACTCCTGGTAGCATTATTCATCATTTACCTCCCATTCGACCAGGGAGGAGTAAAAATGAATTTCAACAAAATGATACATTGTATATTAATGTATATTAAATAATGCAAATTGTTGAAATTGCATTAACAATTATTGCAAATTGTTCATACAATAATCAAGTATCTCATATTAATTCTTGTAACACATCTAAGGAAGCATGGGATGATCTTTTTTGTTTGTTTGAAATACATGATTTGGTGATAAAGATGTATTTAATGGAATGGCTAACAACATTGAAGATGAAGGAAAATGTGACAAAACATGTACACAATTTTAAAAGTTCTTTCAAACAATTGTCCATGGGCAAAAACTTGATGAAGAATGAAAAGGTAGTGCTTGCATTGATGCGAAACATGCCACCTTCTTACCAAAGTTTTCTTGTTTCCATAAGAGGTCAAACCCTCACCTTACAAACATTGATCACTTATTTAATATAAGAAGAAACTTTATTGAAAATTTTGGACAGTAATGTTGAAGCAATGACAAGTGGTTCATTAGCCCTTGCATTGGGAATGATGCCTTGGTCTAACAATCAACAAGCCCCTTTTAATTCACAATTTTTAAGCCAAAAATTTGGCAAGCCCACCAATTATCCAAGAGGGGGAGATATCTTCAAGACCTTTTTTTTACAATGGGAAAAAATATTTAAATCCACCTCCCAAAAACTGTTTTTATTGTGTTAAAGATAACCACATTTTAAAGGACTATTGTAAATGACAAACATATGAAGCAAATGGGGTGTTTTGTCACAACAACCCCAATATATATATAACTAATTCCACAATTGATGATTAAATTGTTGATTCGGGTGCGACTTGGCATATGGCTCAACCTCGGACCACATTTGCCACATATGTGGATTTTCCACAAGGGTAATTTGCTTATACAATTGATGGATATGCCCATGAAGGCAAAGGCATCAGAGAAGTAAATGTCATCCTTCAAGACAACTCAATAAAAACTATTTTGCAAGTATTTCATTTATCGTAATTAAAATGTAATATTGTCTCTATTAAACAATTAGCATTGGCTAGAGAAGAATTTCAATTATGTGGTACTCAAGCATATTTGTATAATATAAAACATGAATTGATTGCAACTTGCACCCTTTAAGATGACTTATACACCCTTGGTTGATCACAATCTTTCACCAAAAGTAATGCAAATCAAAAGGTAATGGCCACTTCATTTGATAACAAATATTTATTTGGCATAAATGTTTGGGTCACATAAGTCTCAAAAGACTACAAGAATTGGTTAACCACCACATATTCGTTTGAAAAATATACATGCAATTTCCTTTTTGTGAATCATGTATGTTTGGGAAACAAACAAAGTTGTCATTTTCAAAACAAGCTCAATTTCAAGCCAATCAAATGTTGGAATTAATACATTTTCATATCAAAGGTCCTTTAGACCCCACATTTACTGATTTCCAATATTTCGTCATTTTATTTGATAATTTTAGTAGGTATACAATGGAATATATCCTTAAGCATAGATCACAAACATTTAATAAATTCAAAGCATAAAAGGCCCAAGTTGAAAATTTTGCAAAATGACAATGGGGGATAATATTTTTCAAATGATTTTATAAATTTATGTCATGGATAATGGCATTCAACCTCAATTCACAACCCCTTACACTCTTGAACAAAATGGGGTGTCCAAATAGAAGAATCAAACTTTGTTTGAAGCAAATTTTAACATGCTCCACCATGCAAAATTGCCAAAAGCATATTGGGGTGAAGCTATATTGATAGTTGCACATTTTCAAAATCAACATTCAACAAAGGCAATGAATGGTTGGACTCCATATGGATTTGGTATGGTCAGCCACAAAATTTTGCACATCTTCAAACCTTTGGATGTACATCATATGTCTTTGACCACCTAAAACCCAAAATAAATCGGATAATAAAACAATTGAGTATTGGTTTTTTGGATATGTTGATAGAGTTAAAGGTTACATGTTCCAAGCCAAGTTAACACATCAAATAATCATTTCAAGAAATGTTGTTTTTCAAAAAGATGATTATAAATCAAAAGTATCCCATCAATCATTTTCAAACCCCTCCAATGTTGACATTTTCATTAACACCAACATTCTTCAAGTAGTCACTTAATCCCCATGCCTAACCCATATAATCACCTATACCTCAAATGCCTCTGATTCTTAATCCTCTCGTAAATCCCCTTCCACCACTTGTCCAAGTACTCCCACATGCACCTCCATTAATACTACCATTAGTTCCTCAACCCTTAAAAGAGCCACCCCACATCTATTTATTCCTCCCATTCAATTAATCCCACCATTTCATGATATGGCATATTCTTTAAATTCCTCTCCTATTGGCCCATCCCATGTTTTAAAAGACTTTGAAGAGGGGAACTCTTCTAGTCCTCTTTTAGTCCTAGCCATCATTTTACTTGACAATGTTGTCAATAGAAGCTGCCAATCCGGCTTATTGAACAAATTGATGGACGACTTTTCATTTCCAAAAAACATGCAAGGAAATCTAAACCCCCTTGGAAGACATTAGGCCTTAGTGCTAACATTATAGAATATTTTGTTCTTTATCTAGATGATCCCACCACATATAACCAAGCTTTAAATAATTTTGCATTCTCAGAATGGAAACTTGCTAATGAAAAGGAATTAAATTTTTTAATGAAGAGTAATACTTGGACATTTATGCCTTTACCATCCAACTTTAATTTAGTTGGTTGTAAATGGGTTTTCAAGACAAATTATGGCAATAATAATCCAATCCTTAAGCAAAAAGCTTGGCTCGTAACTAAAGGTTTTTCTCAACAAGACGGGGTTGATTATGATGACACATATTCCCATGTTCTCAAAACATCTTCAATGCGGGTCCTCCTTGCTTATATGCCACATCTCAACCTTGATATTCATCAAATGGATGTCCAAACTACTTTCTTAAATGGGGAATTAAAATAAGAAGTCTTTATGGAGTTATCTCAAGGGCTACAAGTGCTTGAAAATTCCAATTTCGTATGCAAACTCAATCAATCCTTATATGGATTAAAACAATCATCTCATACTTAGTACCAATACTTGGATTCATTTTTTTCATCCATTGGATTTATTTCAAGTGTTGTTGATACTAATGTTTACATACATAAAGAAAGTGACAACTTCATCATTATTGCACTTTATGTCAATGACATAGTTTTGATCACTAATGATGCCCCCCATTTGTTCTTGAAAATTAAACGTGCTTTGAATAAAAATTTTGACATGACTGACATGAGCTTGTCACCCATAATTAACCTTTTTTTTTCATTTTTGGGTTGTGGTGTAGGTGGCAAAATTTTATAGTGGTTGGATACACAAGTGGCAAAAACACAAGAGTGTAGGGAAAAAATTGGTGGCTACTACCACTATAATCAAAAGTGCCTTTTGGCAACTCAATAAAATAAAAAATAGTTCTTATTGGTGACTATGCATCATGCTCTATGTATATGGTGTGGCTACTTAATTTGAATCTCAATTACATTAAGGCTATGGATACAAGATGCTTCCTCAAAATATGGCAACAAAGTCATTATGTTCATTGCTGCATTGTTCAACCTGCAACTTGAATTGTTCAAAATATCTAGCACCTACAACCCCTATTCATATCATCAAACCAAGAGGCAAATCCAACTTCTTTATCCTTCATACCGACCCTAACCATGTGAACTACCTACATCTATCCACAAGTCATAACTAACTTGGTACGGAAAGTTCTCCATAGTGAAGAACTTTTGAAAATACATAGCAACAACAAGCTCTAAATGAGGATTCAAGTAGTTGCATAGCTTCTTCTTCAAGAAAGAAATTGAGCTAAAACATTGTTTGTCTTCAATAGAACCAAGTACATGGGTCATGGTAATCTTTGCCAACTTCAAGTATTTTGGAAAAAAATGTGCTAACAATTGTGATGCATGGATCACTCACCACAACTTTGTGACAAAATTTACAAGGATTGGGTTAGCCTTGTCCATTACAAAGGCCACAACTTCAGCCATGGTTTGAACAGCATTGGACTTCATTGTCAACTTGAAAAGACCTTACTGAGCATCCAACTCCCATGTTGAAAGAATAGAAGGAACCATGGGAGCATCCTTGGATTGTCCTTAAGGATGTGGGGTGTAATAAAATCCTTTCAAAACGTCCAAATGTTGAGGGAATGTCATCTTTACATCTGTTTATAACCAATATTGGGGGTAAATAACCCCCATGGCATCAAAAACTACTTGCTCAAGAAATTGAACATCTAACTCAACAATCAATCATGTTGTTGCTTCGGCCAATCAATAAACAAGACTAAATGTCAAACATAAAACACTGAAGGTAAATGAAAAGGTTAGGCTCATAGGTTTGCATCATAAAAACCAATTTTGCCACATACTAAATTCCAATTAATCAAGACAAAACCTTAAATACAATTATGGCATAAACCAATGATATGAACTTCTGCCATTTTCAACAAGGGTAGACACTTATGTTTGCATTCAACTTTCACTAGCTACACTACATGTGCAAATGATGTTTATGTGATATGCAACATACCATTTGTTGATGGGCAAACTTCACCCCAATGTGCCCATGTTTTTTCACCATTGACAACAAATGCAAGATGTTCAATTCCAGCCATGTTGTAGTTTGTTTCATATGGATTTGGGTATGGTCATTTTGTAACAACCCTTGGAAAGACTAGAACTCATCATTGTAGAAAGAAGAGGTAATGTCTAATTAAAGATTATATAACTATCCATGGCAGACCTTCACTGTAGCTATGAAGTCATAATGAAAAGATCCCTCCTTTGAGCAAATTTCAAGAGGGACTACAAGGTCTCCATCAACGGTAAGACACATGCAAGTCCCAATACCAAATGTATGTCACAAAGTAGGCCCAAGTTTGCCTATTAATAACATTATATTCACAAATAACCACAAAAATAGATTACACATTTGAAAAACATCTTCAAATTTGCAAAATCCATACAAATAATCACTTTGAAGCAAATCACAATCAATAACATCTACCAAGATGATTCCAAAATCTACATATGCATAATAACCATTGTAAATGTGTATGGAATTTCACAATATGAATCGAATGTTCAATTGATTATTCCAAATGGGTATTAGCCCCTAAAAAATATTTACAAAATTTGTAAAAGAAATTCCAAAATCTATAGATGCATAACAATTCCATTGTAAACATGTACTTGGAGTCTCCAAGTATGAATTAACTATTCAATTGACTATTCCAAATGTGTCTTAAAGTCCTTGGAAAATACTTATAAACTTTACAAAAACATTTCCAAAGTTTATAGATGCATAACACACATTATTAAAAAATGTATAAAGTTTCCAAGTGTGATTCAAATGTTCAATAAAATGTTCCAAATGGGTATTAAAGCCCTAGAAAATATTTACAGATTGTACAAAAACATATCCAAAGTCTGTAGATGCATAACAACCATTGTAAACAAGTATTAATTTCCAAATATGAATCAAATGTTTAATGTTCCAAATGGGTGTCAACCTTTAGAAATATTTATAGATCTGCAAAAGCATTTCCAAAATATGCATATGCATATGAACCACTTTAAAGAAGTTCGATTTCCAAATGATTCAAAATGGATGCATCCAAATGGGTTTTAACCTCTGAAATTTACTTACAAAACTATAGTTCAACATTTCCAAAAGTTGTAGCCTGTAGATGCATACATTAGACAATGTAAAAAATTCCACTTCCACAAAAGAACAAACAAACAATTCCAAATGGGTTTTAATTCAAATGATTCTCTTATATGGACTTAAAATTGCCCATTAAACCTTTGTAAAACAATAACATAATTCCCAAATCAAAACCATAGTGTACCAAATTGCTAATACATTCAACTAGATCTACAAATTCCAAGGAAAAAAATGGGTTGGTAGAATGTACCTTCGTAACTTGGATAGAATTGGAGCCAACTTGCATCATTGTAAACAAAGGATAATATTTTACCATGATCCATTTCAACATGTTCTCCAACATGGACATCCATCTAGTCTTCACATTTTTCATGATTTTCTTCCCCTTGGTATCCAAAATTTGAGCAAATTTCTGAAATTCTAAGTGTCATTTGGATGAATAGTTGAAATAACCATACATGTTTTGCATGAACATTTCAATCCATGCAATGAATACCAAATTTGCCAGGGATTGGATTGCCAAGTTGGTCTTGTGAGCAATACAATGTACACCCATGGAGAAGGGTGCCCATGAATCCTTGATTTGTTTGGTAACTCTTGTTTTGCCACCTTGAAAGACATTCACCTCGTCTATTTTGGAGCATAAAAACTTTTTGGATAGATCTTTTTTCACCAAACCCCCACCCCTCAACAATGCAACCATAATCACTTCAGTCAAGTTGTTGGAACTTGATCCATCAATAACCTTCTCAACAAACACCAAAAATAAGTAACCTTACCCAACAATCATAACATATGCATGCATACAAATCTAAGATCTGTTGTTAATGGTTGTAACCTTATCACAAGAACATGTTATGAACTAGGCATATTATATGGCCTTAATAGTAGCCTTTTGGATTTGCATATACATGAATTCAACAAGGACCCAACCAGTTGTATCAAACCAATGCATGGAAAGATTGTTGGGGATGATTAGATTAACAAATAATGCATACAAAGATTCATATTTTAGCATGGCCTAACCATGTGCAAGAATGTGAAACAAGGTTTTCATTTCAATAATTTTCCAACTAGCTTCACCTACAAGTTGTGTCACTTGGACCAAAACTAACTTAGGACCCTTCTAAGCAAACAACTTCATGTTTTTTAAGTCTGCATAGTCCTTTGTGATGAACTCTTCACCTTTTTTCACCCCGAGCTTAGGCAAATCCCAAGTTACATTGAACCTTTAGCCCAAGGCAACCTTGTTGTCCATTCAATTCGGAATTTTCTTGTGTTATCATAATGTTTTTTTAGGCTTCTTCCCATTTGTCTTTTGCTTCTTTGAAGCCAAATCAACTTCTAAATCAGACAACCCAATAGAACAAGGCGGGTTAGATTGTGAATTTGATAATTCCATTACTTGATTAGGGTTTGTGGACTCCAGAATGACTACACATAAATCAATCATGGAATTAGTTCTCTCAAGGACTTTTAATGGTTTAGAGTTAGAATTAGGGTTTTGTAAAACCTTTTGTGTAATATTAGTCTCAAAAGGAGGAAAAATTACAAAATTTGGAAAAGGAAGCCAAACTACTATAAGAGGAGATTTCAAACCATTGGAAAAACTAAAGGATTGCATAAACATGGTGGAATCGAATACAAAGACTAATGACATTGTGAGCTTTGGGTTCTTGGATGAGCTGGAATATTGGATTATTGAAAACAACATGGTGGATTTCAAAGGTCAGACAAAATGGCAACAATAATGACAAAACAAACTTCTGACCAAAGTGAACCCTTCCTTCACAAGTTAATAATCACCATAGTCAATAAATAAAGTTAACTTTTCACCTTGGAGCAAACTCTCCCTCACGATTTACAAATTACCACAATCAATAGATGGAATAAACTTTTCAATGGAACAAAATTTGAAATGCACCCTCACAACTCACAAGTCACCACAATCAACAAATAGAACAAACTTATCACCAATGACCAAAACGAACCCCTCCTTCACTCACCATGTCACCATAGTCAACAAAAAACACACAATCACAACAATTTAGAGCGTAATGAACCTTGGAAAAATCGAAGAGACCTACTGATCTATTTCACACTCATAAACTTGTGGAAAAAAAGTTCAAATTGAAGTTAATTTTGAAAATATAAAGGATTTGGCAACTCAAAGGTTTGGTGACAGACTCTACAAATGAGAAAAAACATTTAGCAACTACAAACGAGTTTGGGTGAGGGCAAATGAAAGATCTAATGAAACATTAGCTTTAGAATTTTAGGGAAAAATGCATTTGACATTTTTTAATAGGAATCCAAGTTGGAGTTTTTGAACAAACTTAAAATTTCAAACCTTCCAAGTTCCTAGAAAATTAAGTTTAATTCCATGGACATACCTTCATTGAGCAACCAACACCATCTTCAACAAAATCATCTCCACCATATCAAATCCCAAATCTTCATATGATCTTTGCTTTTCCCATGTCTTCAAAACTGAAACGGCCATTCGCATTTATCTGCCCACATCCAAATAAATATTAAGTACACAATCTTTGAGCCTTGAATGCACATACTAAAAATTAAAAAAATAAAACATTTTTGAAAGTTTTAAGTTTGAAAGTAAAAGTTGTGATTTGTGAATGGTCGTTTCAGCTTTCAAGGGTTGGAAAAAGTTGAATTTCCCTAACTATTTACAACATCATATTAACACTAAGCATTTCACAAAAGTTGGATTTTGGTAATCCTAACTACATTGTTCAATTGCATATAGTGAAAACTATGCACCCTTGGGTTCAACGATGTAACGATGGCGGCTTGGAATTGATGGCAAGCCCCAGTGAGGAGCTTCAAGTTTCACTATTGGTGATGGTGTTAGGGTTTGGAAAACAACAGGGCGACTAGACATTTCCCTCGCTTGCAAAAGTGCACATCATCATGGCAAAATGCATGGACATTGTGGATGTGCTCCAACATCCTTTTTTTTCATCCAACCCCATTCATGGCAAACTTTCATTCTCATCTCTTTTTTACTTGGTTGTGCCCCCCAGGAAAAGTCCAAAAAACGCCCCAATTTGACCCTAGATCCAACCTCATTCCAACCTTCGTGATTTTGGGCCTCGAAGTGATTATGATTGTGATCAAGGTTTTATTCAAATCTTTCAACAAAAATATGTCCAATCCATCCTTCTCAAATTTAAAATGGAATCTTATCACCCAATTTCCACTCCTTTGGAACCCAATACTAAATTAAGCAAAGCATATCTACCCTAACGTTGTCCATAAATAGTGACCCATTGCCCATAGGAAACTTGACAATAAAAAATGGTTCAAGAGAATAGGTAGCAAAACTTTCTATTTGGTGATCAACGAGCTTATGCTTTGGTTAGAGCCCAAAGTGTGCATTAAGGTAAAAGATGATGGCTACAAGCTCATGGTTGAGAACCCATTGGACAAAACAATGATTATCAATGGAAGTTCTCGGGTGCTGAATTCCACATATTACAACCAAGGTCCCATGCACCATTTGTCAATACATGTGCATGTCGAAGAATGAAGATTATCAATATTGATCTACAAAATCCACGTGCAAGTAATGGAATGAGGACGGTCAACTCCATGCATATTTTGATAATATTCCCTTTCAAACATTCTTATGAAAAGGGAATTTGTGTTGGGAAAGGGCATTTGTGTTGGGATTGAACTTTAGGATGGTGCCCAAAGTTTGATGCTTTTTCCCTAAAGATGTTATGGTTTAGATCTTGAAGCAACAAGAAGGATGTGATACATATACATACATTTGTGGTTATGTAATCCATTCCATTATTATGTGTTATTTAATGTTGTGATCACGTTTGTGCATGATGTGTAAGAGCATATCCTCATTTAATGAGGGCTCATATCATTATCTGACACAGAGATACATGTTCCCCCACCCCACTCATAAACATGAATTTTGAACAAATATTTTAGTGTGACACCATTTAGATATTAGGACTTGAGTTAATCACTCTTATCAAGCAATTAAAAACTATAGTTGAATTGTATTGTTTGGGTGGTTAGTTGCTTCAGCAGGTTAGAAGTGTCAATTCCAATTCTGGTTAGTAAAACTTGAATTAAAATTGGGTTTGATTTTTGAAAATAATTCTAGAATCAGAAAGTGAAGTAAAATTGAATTAAAATTGGGTTTGATTTTTGAAAATAATTCTAGAATCAGAAAGTGAAGTAAAATTAAATTAAAATTGGGTTTGATTTTTGAAAATAATTCTAGAATCAGAAAGTGAAGTAAAATTGAATTAAAATTGGATTTGATTTTTGAAAATAATTCTAGAATCAGAAAGTGAAGTAAAATTGAATTAAAAATTGGGTTTGATTTTTAAAACTATTTCTAGAACCAGAATTGGAAGCAGATTAGTTAGAGAACTGGACCCAGAACCAAGTTCCCAATTCTGGGCAGTTATTTGAAATTTTCAAAGAAATTGAGGCCCATGATCACATATCAAAACCGGGTATTTGATTTTTTGAGATTCACAGGTATCGAACCTAAGGAATTGCCCTGATACCCGGATGTGTTGAGGTGCAGTTTCTAACACCTAACCGTCCAATTTGACCTAAAGTAAGTCGTGCATGTGTTTAGGGCTTTAGGGGATAGCTATTTAAACAGCCCATAAGTTCTGTACCTATGACCGATATTCGGCACTTCATTGTTGAATATTTATTTATTTAAGAAAATGAAGTTCAATGGTTTCAAATTAAATTAAAATTTCCAGAATTTCAACAAATAGTTGAGGAAGAGAGGAGGAGGTATGCAAAGTAAAACCTTGTATTGTGTATTTGTAATAGGTAGTTACTAGTAACCGAATGGAGTTTGATTTTTCAACAATTTCAACAAACCATCATTTATTTAATTAATTAATTATTTTTGGCTAAACCTTTTGCCAATTATTTTGTGTTGAACATCAGGCATAGGAAGGTATCATCTCTCATAGGTGATGCATATGATGATGAAACCCCAGCCAAACTTTATAAAAAGAGAGCACACAAGAAAGGGAGAGAAAAAGGAACAAGGGGCAAGGTGGGTTCTAACTTCTAACTATCCTAGTGACGCTTTTAAGATGACATGGAGTTGCCAGCAAGGCACAAAAATGATATTAACAAACAAGTCAGTAACTTAGGACCATTGGTTTTGGTACCCAGTTTTCAAAAAAAGGTCCACGTGTCAGACACCCATTGTGTAGCCAACAGTGAGCTGCAACGTGTCAGGTAGTTCTGTGACACGTGTGCTTGTTGGAACGATTGAGTCTTGAGCAAAACCGCTTCAACGGAGTAGTTCTGGTGTGAAGAGGGGGAGAGGGGAGGAGGCAGGCAGGCAGACGATTGCGGGGCCGGATTTCGCGCGCGGCAGCCTCGTTCGGTGTGTGGAATTCGAACAAACGTTGTAGAGCTTGCAAAGAGCTTCGTTTTGATACCAGATATGGAGAGAGGAGAGAGCTTTAAGAGGGTGAACCGAGGCAAGAACCGGATCCCACTCCAGTCGCTTGCACGGGTAGCTTGCATTGCTGCAGGAGTGCAGTTCGGATGGGCGTTGCAGTTGTCGTTGTTGACGCCTTACGTGCAGGAACTGGGCATCCCGCATGCATGGGCAAGCTTCGTCTGGCTGTGTGGACCTATCTCCGGGATGTTGGTGCAACCCATTGTTGGTCATTATAGTGATCGCTTCCCTGGGAAATGGGGAAGACGAAGACCTTTCATCGTCATTGGAGCTACACTGGTGGTGGTTGCCGTGCTCATCATCGGTTTCTCTGCGGATTTGGGGTTCTTGCTGGGTGATAGCAACAGTAATATTGTGGGATCCAGACCTCGTGCCATCGTCATTTTTGTGATTGGTTTTTGGGTGCTGGATCTCGCGAATAATACTCTGCAAGGACCTTGCAGAGCTTTGCTGGCGGATTTCACAGGTAAGGACCAGAGACGGACGCGAAGAGCAAATGCCTTTTTCTCCCTCTTCATGGCCATAGGAAACGTGCTGGGCTTCGCTACCGGCGCCTACGATGGCTGGTACAAAATCTTCAGCTTCACCAGAACAGAAGCTTGCGATATTGCCTGCGCGAATTTGAAATCTGCTTTCCTTCTCGGAGTTCTCCTCCTTGTGTTGACGACGATTCTGAGCGTGACGGCAGCTAGTGAAGTTCCTTGGGATCCCATCACGAAGATCGTAAAATACGGAGTTTCTACTTCCGCTACTCCCTTGCTTCCCGACAGGCAGCCATCGGATCCTGAAGCTCCGAAACCATCACCGCCCGCAGCAACAGGGAGTGCATCTGGCGCAAATAATGGTCAGGGAGGAGGAGGAGGGGAAGAAGACAGCGATGACGATGAAGAAGAAGAAGGAGAAGCGGTCTTTTGGGAGCTTTTTGGAGCTTTGAGAGATCTCCCTCGTCCCATGTGGTACATTCTCGCTGTAACAGCTCTCACATGGATGGCATGGTTCCCTTTCCTTCTCTTCGACACGGACTGGATGGGTCGTGACGTTTATCGAGGCGAGCCGTCTTCACCAGATCCGAAGATCACCGCTCTTTACTTCGAGGGAGTGCACATGGGTTCTCTCGGTCTTATGCTGAACTCTGTGGTATTGGGTCTCTCCTCGCTTGTGATTGAACCTCTTTGCCACAAACTGGGTTCAAGCTATGTGTGGGGCCTAGCAAACACCATCATGGCTGCCTGCTTTGCAGCCACGGCTCTCTTAACACATGCAGCCAAACAGGATCCCTGGGGAATGGGTCCTCCTCTTTACGTCACCATCTCCTCTCTCGTCATCTTCGCGGTTCTGGGAGCTCCACTGGCGGTCACATACAGTATCCCTTATGCATTGACTGCCACTTTCACAGAGAGAGTAGGGGGAGGTCAAGGATTGTCCATGGGTGTATTGAACCTTGCTGTTGTCCTTCCTCAAATGATCGTCTCTGTGGGCAGTGGTCCATGGGATGAGCTCTTTGGTGGCGGTAACTTGCCTGCTTTTCTACTGGGTGGTGCTGCAGCTCTTGCTGGTGGAATTGCAGCTGTGCTCATCTTACCAAGGCCTACTCCTGATTTCAAAGGAGGCATCCGTCTCCGCCGTAGCCGAAGCTCTCCCATTCCTTAACCAAATTATTATCCTTTCACCCTCCCTCCCCAGCTCTAATTGTTGTTGCAAAGTCTCCTATGAAATCTCTCAATCACATTCTACTGGAGCGCCAGAATATGTGATTCTTTCTCCTCATTATCAGATCTCTCTAGTAGTCCCTTTGCTGTTATCCTTTCCAGTTTATCCCTTGCATCCTTTTTTCTCAGCTCTCTCTTAATCTAAAGCTTCTTCTGTGGGTCCCCATCACTACAGAGAAATCAAGATCATCAATGACTTGGGGAATTTTTTCTTTCTTTGATTACTGGGCATGAGACATGGTAACCCTAATCTATACTCACTAGTCTTTTGTACAATAGGAATGTGATTTCTTTGTCTTCAAGGAGGAGTAGAATGGAGAAATTGGAGGAATTTTTGTAGCTGGGAAATCAATGATGTCAGCTGCTGCTGATCGATGTCTTAGTGAGCCTGCTGTTGTTGGTAGTTTGAAACTTGAAAGCTGCTTCTTGTTTTTGGCTGAAGCTTCTTTTTTTTTTCTTTGGGTCCTTGGCCTATTCATTTGGGCCTGTAGTATACAATGAATGGGATTTGGTTATAATTTTTCATTTTCAATTTGATGTTTTGCACTGAAAAACAGACATCTAGTATTTGATCTCAGTAGTATAAAAAGTAGGAAATTTTGTAGCTCCAATGATTTATGTAAAAGAGATTTGAATCTAAATGTGACCACAATGCATTGAAGATTGAGAACAACTGTTATTGTGTGAACCCTTTCTCTATCTATTACCCTTACAAACAGAAAGAAAGTTCTCACCTAAGGGTTCTTTTGACGATTCACCCAAGGCATCTCTGCAGGTCAAAATTGCTTTGCTCTTTGCTTTCATCCTGTCTTGTTCATTTCAAAATGTTTATGCTTGAAAGTGCAGGAGATCTTGTATGTTTTGGACAGACTTCACAAACAATTTCACTCCAAAATGAGGTTGATGATCCAAATCTGCTGCCATATTTTGTACTATAGAATGGTCAAGCCCCTGCCCATTCTGTTGGGTAATGTGCCAGCCTGTTAAGGTGAGCTCAGGCAATGCACCCAACCAAGGCCATTCCACAACATTAAGGTGACAGACTCAATGATGTTTTAAGAAAATTCATGTTCAATTGACACATTTCGGTCACTGTTTTGAATGTTTTGACCATAACCCAGAAGATTATGTCATATAATGTGGGAGAGAAAAATGACAATCTGCTACCCTGGACTTTAGTGAATTATCAACAAACAAACAATTTCACATGTCCAAACACACTGATAGTTCAAAATTACAGGAGACTTGCTTCGCATTACTACTTCACAAAAATCAGGATGAGTCTGTAGAGCACCTCATTGTCAACATCCTGAGTTTTGCCAACAAACAACAGTTGCAAAAAGATAGACAGTTTTCAGGGTTCACCAGATTTACCTCACAATTTGCACATTGATTTGTCAGCTGAGATCTTCACCCTGGTCTTGTGAAACATTGAATAGATTTATGTGGAGTGGAGAAGTTAACAACTAGTCTTGGACCAATGTGCCAAACATTGAGTTTACCCTTTTTTCATGGAGAGAATACAGATGATCCAGACTTTATTAAGTCTGGTACAATGGCATTTGTTGTGTTGGAATTGTTTGATTTGGATTGTGGTCCTCTCTGAATCTACTGGAACTCCAATCTCAAATATTGGTGTGTGTGGTACACATGTTGGGGTGGTGGGGAGGAATCTGGCAAATTGTAAGAACTCAAAACAGGAGCTGTTTTATTGTGATAATTATTCCTTAAACACTCAAAGCTGATTGTGCAAATCTTCAGGGTAGTGTCAAAAGGTGAGATTCAGAACTTTGTTGGATTTTCTGACTAAGAAAACGAAAAACTGCGGAATCTCTTCTGAAAGAGGATCAATGGTTAAGACAATGAATCAAAGAGACAGGAGGGTTGGCTTGTACGAAAGGAAGATCATGGGTTAGGGTGAGAACTTTTGGCTTTGTTTGCAGTTTTTGAGGAGAGTGGAGCAAGACCACACTCACAAAAGATGCTACCGTAGCTGCACAAGCAACCCATGGAGCTACTATTACTCCAGCATCTGTACCATTACTCCAGGAATCTGTAAGCACAAAGCACATCTGCTTTGAGCTCCTAGACTACAATGGAATGATACAGTACTGATACACACTACATCCAAGAGAGCATCACTTCCATTGGAAGCTTATGTTGAGATATGGATACTGTATTACACTTGCTATCCACAAAGCTCACTACATTCCATTGCATGTAGAATTCCATTCCACTGCAAACCACTTTCATGCCCCTTGAAGGGTAGGACAAACTTGCTATCCCAATTGTAAAGTATAACAACCTAAATGTTGCCTCTTGTGCTTACTCTCAAATTGACTCAAGCAAGCAAGCTGTAGTTTGAGTTTGAGTGTATTAAGGAATGTGCTGGGTGCAGGCGCCATGATGCCCAGTAAGGTGTGTGCATTTGAGAAATTTGGGCAAGCAAGGTAAGGTGAGCCAAAATTTTCGGTTTGGGCAGCGGGCACAATGGCATGTACCCAGCACTTTCCATAATGTAATGGTTTTCATGATGTGCCAACACAATGGGCATGTGAATTTTCAACCATGGTTAGGTCAGGTAGACCCAAGAAGACCTGTGCATTGTGCCTTGTAAGGGAACTAATAGAAGGGAAGAAAGGTCACATGAAAACCATTATGTGTAGTGTAATGCCCTAGGGCTGGGGTGTTAATTTAAAATTGATAGGGCTGGTGAGTAGGTCAGTGATAAATTAAAATATATCACTTTTAAATTAAAAGTAGACTCTTCCCCATCCACCCACTCACCTATAAATTTAAAATGTGCTACTCTCATCCCCACCCATCTACCCACCCTTCCACCATCCTACCTATCAACACTTTAAGTAAGTACCTACCAAACCCCACCTACAATAGTTACACTTACCTACATGGTTGCCATTCCAATAGACCCCCAACAGTCAACAACAATGAGGGATGAATAAAATGAAGGTATTGCATGGAGCTTGCTCTTGTTCATTCAAACAAATAATTAAGGGGTTAATTAAAGTATTTAACACCCTTTATATAAGGGTATTGCAAGTTCTACTCATAGAGTGTTTCCCATGGGGGTATTGCAAATCAAGTGGATAATCAAAGCAATACAAAACCTTAGTTCAATTTAAATGCATTTAATGCATGTTGTACTCAAGTTCATAAAGTAAAATATTCAATGAATGTGCAATACCTCATTCTAGGTATCCCTAAAATAGTTTGGGTTCCATATCATCTATTTCGACAATTGAAGGGGTATTGCATAACCCTACCAAAACCTAGAAGGAATGCAATACCTTCATTGGGCTACACTATAAACACCATGGGCTGAATTATTTTGGCCTAGGCTATTAGAGGGGCCAGTTGTATCTTTTTGGAGAAAGCTCTAATGCAAGCTCCCTGGGCACGCGTTTTCTCTTTCGAGAGGCGTGCATTGCATCGCATCACTTGGTCGGTCGCTGCCTCCAGCCAGGCCGGCCAATCGAATCTCTGTGAGGGAGTGAGGGGAGGGGGGTGGTCACCAGTCCACGCCTCCCACAATTCTTTTCTCCCCCTTTCCTCACCTAGGATTGAAAGGTTGAAGTAGCGTGGACGGTTGCCGTGCTCAGTCTGATGGGTCCCCCAGATCGAGATGGTGAGTGGCGAGTGGTTCGTGAGCTTCCTCACCGAGGCGGAAGCCATGATTCGCCCTCCTCTCTCCTCCACCGATTGGGAGACCAGGAACTTGTCAATGCGGGACAACGCAGAGGAAGACCCTTGCTGGCCGTTATCGAATGTGAAAGCTTTTTTTGTGAGCTTGTGAAAGTTGTCCAATTCCTAGGCATCGGACAGCCCGTACTTGAGGGTCATGTGGTGCCAAACGGAAGTCTCTTTCCTGCTCAGCTGTCTTGTGCCTGAGGAGTTGCTGGCTTCCGAGGGCTCCTGATGGTTGAGGTCCCTTCCCAGAATGAAATGATCCGTGATGAGGTTTGCATGGCTCACCTTTTGCTAGAGCTGGGCGCGATCTGTGGAGAGGTTAGGCGCATAAACGTTAATAATGGTTAACGCTTCCTCGCCTGGAGGTTGCAGTGTGATGAACTAGGCGTGACCCGCGTCCAGGATGCCGTGGTCTATGATGAAAGGGGCGACAGTTTTGTCCAACAGGATCGCTGTGCCCGCCCTTGTCCTCTGGGAGCGCCCCATGGGAATTCCTTCATTCCAGAACGCCTCTCCCTGCCAGAATTCCACCCCTTTGGCGGGGTCCCTATCTTCCACCTTCCCGACGTGGTGCTCCTGAAGCAAAATGATCTGAGGAGGAGTTTCCAGCGATGTGAGCCAGGCCTTAGTTTGTGCCCAAAAATACTCAATGAACATGCAATACCCCACTTAAGGTATCCCAAAAGTACATTGGGCTCCATAACATATCTTTTGACACGTGGAAGGATAACGTTCATGCACAAAATTACTCAATACGCCTACAATACCCCTTGCAAGGTATCCAAAATACATTGGGTTCCATAACATATTTTTTGAAACTTGGAAGAATATTGCATAGCCCTACCAAAACTTAAAAGGGATGTAATACCTTCAATGGGCTACACTATAAACACCATGGGTTGAATTATTTTGGTCTAGGTTATCAAAAGGGTATTGTTCATGCCCAAAAAGGTTCAATGAACATGCAATACCTCTCTTAATGTATCCTAGAAATACATTGGTTCCATAATTTATCTTTTGACACATGGAGGGATATTGCGTAGCCCTACCAAAACCTACAAGGAAACTAATACCCTCATTAGGGTATTCAATAATTAAACACCATGGATCTACACTATTGGAGGGGTATTGCATTGCCCTACCAAAACCCATAAGCAAAGCAATACCTTACTTAAGGTATCCAATAAACACCATGGGCTAAATTAATTTAGTTTAGAATATCAAATGGGTATTGCTTATGGCAAGGAATATTCAATGCACATGCATTACTCCCTTATTGGGTATCCCAAAAATACATGGGGTTCCATATCATATTTTTTCAAATTTGAAGGGGTATTACATAATCATACCAAACCCTACAAGGAAACCAATACCCTGGGTATTCAGTAATTAAACACCATGGGTCTACACTATTGGAAGGGTATTGTTAATGCTCAAAACTTCATAATACACCTATAATATCCCTTATAAGTTATCCCATAAGTACATCGGGCTCCATAACATGAATTTTCAAACTTGGAAGGGTAATACATAACCCTACCAACGTGGGTTAAATTATTTTGGTCTTGATTATTAAAAGGGTATTGGTCATGCATAGGAATGTCTAATGCACATGCATTACCTCTTGCAAGGTATCCCATAAATCATTTAGGCTCTATAACATATCTTTTAAAACTTGTAGGGGTATTACATAACCATACCAAAACCTAAAAAGAAAACAATACTTGCATCATATTGCAATAATATTTTAAACCATGAAACAAAATGATATTTTTAAAAATACTTATTCCATGCTAATATAACATGCCTTACATATTGATTTGAGTACATGAAAGTATTGCAAAGTTCTTCACATTGATGGTACAAGGTCATTTGAAAAAAAAAATGGAATTTAAATGCAATATTTGCATCATCATGGGATATTTGCATTCGCCATGAAACAAAAGAATATTTTAAAAATATTTGATTCCTTGCCAATATATCATGAATTCATGTTTTCAAAATTATTAACACACCCCCAAACTCGAAAAAATTCAAATGCAAGTCCCAAAGTGAAAACAACAGAAGAAGGAATTGGGGCACATTCCTTACCTTGCAACATTTCGGGGGTAAAAGGGGAGTGTTAGAGTTCCAAAATGAGGATTAAGACAAGTGACAAGTGTGTCGATTATTCATATTAATCTGCACAAACCAAACAACAAGTTGGTTAGTGCATAGTTGGAACATTTTTGGTGCATAAATGAACCACATGCATTCACGGACTCACAAGACTCAACACAACTTGAACTTGGGGGAAGCCACCACCTTCCCCTTGATAACATTACCTATGATTCACCATGACGGCTACACCAAAATGATGTTTTTTTTGGGACTCCCAAATCGAAAGTCTCGCAATTTCTGAAATTAAAACTCTTGCCACTATAGACCCCCATAACCTCTTTTGCAAACCTTTGATTGAGATGAGGTCAAAACAAAGTTTTAACCCTTGTCGAGAGCTTTTCAACGATATATGGCATGCTTCTTGCATGCACATAACTCAAGGTGATTCCTAACTTTTAGTGGTTGAATGTCAAATTGACACTTTGACTCTCGACCTTTTTTTTGACCATAACTTGTGTTTTAAGCACTCAAATGGATCATGCGAGTTCATTGTAGACATTTATGTCATAAGAGTTTTCTAATGGTATAAAGAAGTTCTCAATCCAATGAGTTTTGACCCTTTCAAACTACTTTATGAAAATTCAAAAATCCATCAGGATTCCAACTCCCAAAATGGGAATACACTTGAGATAGTGTGGGCCCATTTTCTCACATTCTTCTACATTCTCGGAAATGTGAATGTGATTCCTAAGTTGCACTTTTAGCCGGCACCTTTCCATGCCCTTGCCTTGGTTGTGAGCCCAAGGTTAAAGTCCTGACAATTATTTATTCACCTTACAATATGATTTAACATATATAAAAAATGAATGTAATGCAAAATTGATCACATTGATGGTACAAGGGTTTAGGGTTTAATGTAAAATTTACTAATTAACGTTAGAATTCATAATTTTTCAAAAAAAAAAATAAATTCATGCTTAACAATTTTTCAATGATGTACATATTTATGTCTTTCCCTCTTAAAGTTGTAAATTCATTTCAAAAAATATAAATATAAAGTCTCTAATTTAATAATATTTTAATGCGTTTATAAAAAAATTAATTAAAACATATGATTTTTTATTTTTTGAATGGTTCACATAATAATATAAATGGACTCTCCCAAATATTAATCCTATGTATGATTGAACATTTGTTTAAATTCTTTTGACATATAATAAATAATTTCTAGCTTTAAATAATTATATATATATATTTTAATATTATATATATTATAAAAATATAACACAAGTCTTATTATAAATTTTATTTTTTATGATGTATAATATGGGCTTAAATATTGGTCTAAATATATTGTTATTTATAACATATCGAATAATACATTATATATAATTAATGATATTATGGAATTAAATTGTTGATTCATTTTAATACATATAAATGTCTTCATATTTATTTTAAATAAGATAAGAATTGATTATATATATATATACCCATGGTTATGTATAGTGCAATTTTTTTGGTAAAATTTATTTTTAATGAAAATTAAAAATTTCCAAAAGATAAGTTATTAACATAGTATATTTTATTAATGCATGTAATTGAATATTATTTCTATGTAAATTAAAATATTGTAATTGAAAATTGAAATATAAGTTAAAAATATTATGTAAGTTTAGTCCTTGTAAATAAATTTTATGTAAATTTTAGTTTACAATGTACTAAGTGATGATATACTTAGTTTATTAGTGTGTGAAATGATATTTTTTGCATTTATAGAGATATAATATTTGCATAATTATTTTAACTTGGTAGAAATTTTAATTAAACATTCGATGGAAAAAGAAGGTGGGGGCAAAGGTGGGGTATTTTTTAGAAGTGCATTTTTCAAGTGAGGCTTCTAAAACCTTGAAATTTCTTCCAATTATCATTGTTTAAAATTTGTGTTCCAAATGTTTTTTAAATAGTAATCAGCTCATCAATTGGGTTATGATGTGTAATAATCTTGTAATGGATGCAACATGATTTTACCTAGGATCCACTATTTAAATCCTTGCATTTATGATGATTATAAACTAAGATACTATTAATTTATAGAAAGTTAAATGCAGAATAATTTTTTAATCATAGTTTTGTTTCCATTTTCATGCATTCCCTACATCAAAGGTGGTTGTTACACTACATGATTTTTTTTAGAAATCATCAACCCATTGAAGGCATTGGCAATGCCATGGTTAGTGTGTGTAACATTGAATGTGTAATACCAATTTAGAAAGTTTTTGAAAACCCAAATTTGGGTCAAATTCTGTAATCTTTTTCGAATTTTTTTGTTGTGGTTTTCTTTGAGTACCTATTGATATACCTCATGAAAATTAGAAATTTAAACATGTAGAGTGAAACAATAGGCAAGTTTTAAAACCTTTCAAAATTAAGACATTATCACATCATTAATGGCCATAATTAATGGGTTGTAATCCAAATGAGTTATGAGTCAAATTTTTCAAATAAAATTATAAATTTTCAAAATGAAAAGTGAAAATAGTGCACCATGAAACCTGACGCACTCCCAACTCCTCAAAGGGCTCAAATGTGAGCCCAAGTAGGAAAACAACGGAAGAAAGAGGAGTTGGAGCACGCTCCCTAACTCACAACACTTTGAAGGGTAGAGGGGCGTGTTGGAGCTCCGGGATGGGACTAGGAAGAGTTGACAAGCTTCACTCACTCACATGGGCCTGCACACAACCCACACAAAGTGGTTGGTGCAAAGTCGGAACACCCTTGTGTGCTAGGACGAGCCACAGGCAACACGGACACACAAGACTCACCACGGCCCGAACTTGGGGGAAGCCACTACCTTCCCCCTTATAGTATACTCTGCAGCTCTCCACGGAGGCTACATCCAAATGACTATTTTTCCCGGGACTCCCGAGTGGGAGTCTCGAAATCGCGCCAAATGGGACTCCCGCGACTTTGGAGGCCCATAACTTTGCGAGCAGACCTCGAATTGCGATGCAGTCTGTAGCAAAGTTGTAGCTCTCGTCGAGAGCTTTCCAACAATATGTGGCACGCCCCCTGCAGCTAAGTAAATCGGGTCGATTCCCGACTTTTTTTGGTCGGGAGTCAAGCTGGCAATTCGACTCCCGGCACTTTTTTTGACCATAACTTGTGTTTCAGATGTTCAAATGAGCAATGAGAGCCCATTTTAGACATCTACGCTCCAAGAGCTTTCCAATGATATAAAGAACGCCACAAGACATTGAGGTTTGACCCCTGTGATCGCTCTCTGAAGTTTTAGAAGTCCACCGGGACTCCATCTCCCAAAGCGGGAGTTGCCTTGGGAATGTGAGTGTTCACTCCCTCACACTCCCTCACACTTTCTTACACTCCCGGGAGTATGTGATGTGACTCTCGGGCTTCCTCTTGGCTTAACTCCCAGGCTTCCTTTTGGCCCGCACCCTTGCAATTCCCTATGCCTTGGTCGCGAGCCCAAAGCTAGGGTTGCGACAAAACCAATATATAAATTATGTAATTACTTGGAATTTGGTAACAAAATACTAATATGAAGATTTATAATTTATATTAGATGTAACCTTCGGCTCTTTCACAGTTTGTAGTGTCCCACATTAGCTGCACATTAGACACACAATTGTTATGTTTTTTTTGGCTAATAAACAAAGATGAAGAAGGAAATTGCCTACTCTCCAGTTTGTTGGAAATTCTCTACCCAATAAATTTATAAGAGATTCATGGTGGAGTTTTTTTTAACTAAATGATGATGAAGTGTAATAATAACGTTGAAAGTAGATGCCTAATCTGGTGACAACATTATAGAAATTTTCAAATAATCCTTTTAAACACCCATATGCAAGCACTTGGGTATGCATTTGCACATTGAATAAGCCCAAATTTTCTTTGTAGTGGAAAACCAGAATCTATTCTAAAATAACATGTGAACATTTTAGTAAATCATAGGGCAAAGGAAGTACATTCTCCATGTCTCACCACACCATTATCATTGCAACAACAGAAATAAACAACAATAATATATCTAACTTTCATAGTGTTCTAAAAATGATAATTGATTACAAGGAATTAGTTTCAAGTTGTTGTGTATTCACAGAAGAGGGTTTGCTTTTGGAAGCCTCCAAGAAACCTTCAAATCTCGTTTTGGGTATGATTTGGACTAATAAATAATTGGGTATGAAAATGTTCATAAGCTCTTGGAAGCCATTCTAGAATTTGTGTGGATTTGAAAACTTTGGAAGGGCCAAATTGTTATGCAATGTTCTTGACACTTTAAAAAGTTAAACATGATTCGACCGTGCAATTCCTTATGCAAATTGAATGCACCAAATAATTAGACATCATTATGGTTACTGTGATTAAGTTATTACTACATGAAGCATGATGATGTTGACTTTCTCAACTCTCGTTGAGCACAACAATGATTCTATTGTGAATGGAATTATTTTAAGATATTCACCACCCAAATCATCAAATCAACATTTCGATAAAAAAATACATTAGATTCTCTAAGAAAAAACATGGGCATTAGGTAGTTTGTCAAATAGGTGGTAGAAATCATGTCCTTCATGCATATGATTTGTATGTTACCTCATGTGACTAAACTTGTCTATGATTATCAAATATTAGTACTAGGATCATTTTGGACATTGGGTGAATGTGCCCAAGCTCCATTTTCATGCATCTTAGCTCTAGGTGGTTTTCACTTTTCAGATACCCTTAATTCAATGATGTTATCATCCTACCCTAATTGAATATAATCAAGCTATTGCTTCAGTTTTTAACTTAATACATTAGAAGAAAAACATGTATTTTCAAATATTCTTTGCGATTAAATTTTAGTTGCAAGAAACATTTTACAATTAAAATACTTTTAGTCACCTAAAACAAATTGCATGTGATAAATTAGTAGCAAATGATAAAAGGTATTGTATGAAAAAAAGAGTCAACAAATACATTTCATCCTTTGATTCCATTGTATACGTATTGACACATGCAACTAAGACACAACTATTTTGGTCACAATTGAAGGCAAATCATGTGTTGCCACATGTTTTAATATTTGATTATTTAAATTATTATTATTTTGAAATAATCTAAGACATTTAATTCAAATAGGATGATATTATATTATGACACGTGACCCAATGTAAATATGTCATGTGACATTTAAAAAATAAAATTAATTTGATAAAAATATTAATATTAGGTTGGTAGGTACCTAGGTAAGTACATAAATAGGTGTCTACAATCCTTACCTACTTACCTACCTACATAAAAAAGTAAGTAGGTAGGTTCTACCTTCTTAGGCTATACCTATTCATATAGGTAGGTATTTAGGTAGGTAGGTACATAAGCCGACCTAGATGGGTAAGTCAAACTAAGTACATACCTAGCTAAATAGATAAGTAGGTTAGCGAGGTAAGTACTTTAGAATTGTGCATTATTTGTTTTTATGATTTGGGTTGAGCCTTTTGATTATTTCATCTCATGTGCACAAATTTCTTAATGTGAAATTAGATGGGCACATCCCTTTTGTTTATATAGTGTTCAAAATAGGAATGAAGAACAAACAATATGGGATAAATTTTGAAATTGCAACTTCCTTACAAACTAAATTATAATTCCAAAACTTTCTTCATGCCTTACTTTATTAGTTTTTAGATTTTTAAACAATTCAAATACTAAATAATTAGATAATCATTTAATTAATAATGATGAAAGTTACATATATTTCAATTATAAATTATACATTATAAATATTCATTATTCATTATCAATTACTTAAATAAGTAATAATTTCTTAATATTTAATAAATTAGCTATTTAGTTACTCACAAGTTATTAATACAAAACTCATAAATAATAAAATATTTAAAAATATTTATTACTTTTCAGAATCTGATTGAATTATATATAATATAATCAATGTAAAAATAATTTAATGACTATAGTTTAAAATTAAATATTTTTAATATTTATTTTTAAATTATAAATAATGCAATAACAATTGTTATTAGAAAGTAAAATTTTACAATAATTTTTTAAAAATTATTATTCAATTAATTACATTACTTATTGTATAATTACATTTATTGTTGTAAAAATTATTATAGGTCAAGTATTTTTTTTCTTTTGGTAATTATAAACTATAAATACAATAATTTGTTAAACATAACATTAATTTTCATAATTATTATACAATTACTATAAAATATTTATCATAGATGATTAATCACAAAATTTTAAAGATAATGTTATTATATAATAATTCGTGAAATTAAAGCCAGTAAAATAATTATTTTAACTACACTATAGTTTTTCCAAATTTTTACTTCAGGTTTGAAGTTATAAATTAAAGAGTGTGGATAACTATGTTCAATTAGAAAATAATTATGCACATACTAATTAATTCTTATCTGAAGTAATTACAATGATTTTAAAGTAATGTCACATTAATTTAATTAATTAATTTCTTCCAATACAAGAATATAAATAATATAATATACAAATCTATGTTATAACAATAATTATTTAATGTCACTTAGATTTAATAAGCATAATCATTTATAATTATTTATAAAAATGATTTATTATGGATAACACTAGTAGAAAAAACCCTTGAAACTCAATCAATAATTTTTTGAATTAAAATATAAATTTAAGATTCCAA
>Ga0116229_10001442_pt1 | contig 37292 bp, 24 predicted proteins | sample S1TSphgellanicum_3_FD_87313 | JGI IMG/M metagenome (GOLD analysis project Ga0116229, IMG submission 87313) | Host-associated microbial communities from peat moss isolated from Minnesota, USA - S1T2_Fc - Sphagnum magellanicum MG | ecosystem: Host-associated > Plants > Peat moss > Unclassified...
AAATTTAAAAATTAAGCATATTTTATAAGGATCGTTCTAAAAACTTTTTAAAACTTCTAAACATATTTCTCAAAGATCTTTCTAAAAAATTTTACAAATTTCCATATAGTTTATTTTCCATGACACAATTTCCCGCATGCCAAGTTTTTACCAAACAAAAGTTGTGACTACCATGTACTTACAAAAATAGATTACCACACAACCATTAATTGGAAATATTGTAATTCCACTCAAGTACCTGACATCAAAATAGTATGATCTTAAAGTGTACCCAATTGGTAGTTGTAAATTGGGACCATCCACACCATCTCAAGAGGAGTGAAAAAAAAAGGTGACTACAAGGTTAAGTCATGGTGCCACTAAAAAGTGTGGAAGAAGAAAAGGAGGTTTTCATTCACCAACATTGCATCCATTGATTTATATTGGTGTGCAACCAACGGATCAATGGTGGCTTCCATCTAGGATGGCATTAAGATAATAAATTGGGAAGGAAAAAAATCCAAGTTGATGCCATAAATATGACAAGCCTGAACACATCCCCAACAATTCTGAAATTTTTCTTAAAGAAACATCAAAATAGGTTGCTCATGTCATTGAACATGAATTGGTTATTACAAGAACAAGAATATGCAAAAAAAAATAGTGAAAAAAAAAAGGGGTACTAACCAAGTAATGGGTGATGGGTGCAATGCAAGTTTTGGGCAAGTGTAAAAGGCCATGTGAGTGAGCTAGCAAGATCAAATCTTGTGAAATTCAATGTGTACACATGCATGAACATCCTTGGGTGGACCCACTAGTAATGTCACCCTAGGCTTTTGTTTTATTGGACCTATCAAAAAAAATTAAATCATAATAAACAATTATATGAAGGGTTTGATTATAAAAAAATGTGATTACATTAACTAGGTTGTATAGAATTTGAATCTTTAATTAAATAAAAAAATTGTTTTGTATTTTGATGTTCCTAATTATTGTAGTTAGAAAAAGTTTCAAGAATGTCATAAGGTTTCCATTTCTTGAACTTTTTGGTTAAGAACACAAGTTTGAAACATGTTTTGGCTCTTTTATTCTGAAATAATTTTCATTGGTTGCTTAGAAGGCATTCTATTTGAATATATAATTTATTGAATAGGTATAATTTCATTATGCATTTCTAAAGTTTAGGAGGATTTTGAAAAGGGCCATTGCAAGTAAGAAATAGAAATTATAATAATTCTCACTCTTTTAATTTTATTGATCATTTAAGATCATTATTTTGGCATGCAATGGATAAACATGAGAAAAAATAAATTTATGACTATGACAACATTTTTCAAAAAAAGACTAAGAATATTATTTTGACAATTTTCTTAGTTTTTTCCATTCCTGGAAGTGGTTTCTAATGGGTCCACCCAAGGATGCTTATAGCCATACATAGCTTTGTTGTTTATTTTGCAATGATTGTACAACATTTGGTTAAACATCAAGTTGTTGGCCAGATTTACATTGAATGCCCAAGATGAAGATTGAGGATTTTAACATGGATGTGACAGTGCATTTAAATAGCGATATTTAAGAATTTAATGGCATAAATGCTAATAGAAATATAGAGTGCAATGCTTTCATGTTTTATGTCCATTCTCAAGAATGCACATGGCAACATATAACACATTGTGCACCTTGGAGATAGTTGAGAAATGAAGATCATGGGACATATGTATAAGAATTTTTTTTGAACAAGCTTTACAAATTCATTTTCAACCTCATATGCAATGGGTGTGTAGTTATAATTTAAGAATTTAGGTGGTTCCACATAATTGAAGCCTAGATCTATCATATTTGGACATTTTTTTCTTGTCACATGCACAAGTGGTTGTTTTTCTAAATCAACCTACAAGCCCCAAGAAAGCAATGCACATTTAGTGCAAAGACAATGTCATAGTTGATAACATTTTATTTTTGCTCTTGTTAGCAATTTAGCAAAATATTATTAATTTTTTGGTCATGTCTCCTTCATGATTTATAACCTTAAGCTTAATAAAATTAGATTTTATTGGCTTTTCCCAAAGGGTAGAGACTTCACATGCATGAAGATTAGGGATATTATTTTAGCTTAAACTACAAATGAATTTGAAGGTGATAACTAGAGACCAACTAACATTTTCTTGCTACTTTTTTTTTATCAAATTCATTTTGTATTCAAAATTATCTAATGATATTACACATCCATTATTGTGCAAACTTGAAATATTTAACCTTACATTCAAGTTGAACCCATCATTAGGTGAAAGCTTTATGATTTTTTTGAAATGATTTTCAATGCAAATTTATAAATTTTTGAATTTTCTTTCATAATTATTGTAGTAGTGGTTTTCAAATCAATTTTGGTGTCTAATTAGTGACATTGAAGAGGGTTTTTTTCCATTAGCAATTCCAAGTTTGTCAACAATTAATGTGTTTTTTTCTTGTTAATTTTTTTAAAAAAATTTGCTTGTGAATGGGCCAACTAAAAGTAATTGAGTTCCTAATCAACAAAGGGGCAAATGTGAACCCTACAAATCATTGGGGCAACATGGTATGTATTCATACTTGTGTTTGTAGTTGATAGATTTCTTTTTATTTCACATATTTGTGTAGATTGTTATATGGTCTTGTGAACTACAAATCCATAAAATAATAGTTATGAGCAAAAAAACATTTGGGCTTATATCCAACACTTACTACCATTATACATGTTGTAATTGTTGTGGACCATATGGTAGTCAACAACACTATGTTGTTTTACTTTATATGTATTGTTTGTTAAAACCTTGGTTTGGAAATGCTTTCCATATTGTTTTTACTAGCTTGGACTACATTATCCAACATTGTGGACATGGGCAACAATGAATGTTGGAAGGTGTAAGTGCTAAATGGTGCACCAAGTTCACTTTTCAATGGTTAAAAAGAAAGCTAACTATGACACTTTGTATTTGACTACTATATCTAGAATCTCATCTTTATTAGAACCTAGACCCAAGAAATTATGTCTTACTTGCCTTATAAAGATATGTTTTTTTTCATGACATGTTGAGATCACATGTTCTTTGTTCACATGCACAAGGAAAGTATCAAATAGCAATTTGGCTTGGGATTAAAGTATTTGTGAAAGAACTATTCACCAAAGATTTGATGTATGAAGGATTGTAAGTATTTTCCTAGTTATTGTTTATCCTATCATTTTTGAACTAATGGAAACAAGTGGAGCTAAAGTTGGCATTTTCCAATGAATTATAAGTAGTTGAACTATCCAAATAAGATTTGTAGATGGGGATAGAAAGAATGGGTATACAATTGAGGTGAACAAGGAGCCCAAAAATTCAATGAACGATGATAAATAATAAAAATTTGAGAAAATTTGAAATCTCTTATTAGGTTTTTTTTCCAATAGGTGTGAAGTTGGTATATAGGTGTTGAAGATATACATATCTTATGACTTATAAGAAACAATTTAAAAGTGGGTCATAACTTTTACCAAGACAAAATCATCCAATGTCGTCTAGTTTCTTGGAATTGTGGCTTGAAATGCCATTGAATTTCATTGAATTTTCACCTAAGTTGTGTTGTACCCATTGAAACCATTTCAACTAAACTTAAATTAACATTTTTAGTTTTTTCATGAATGTTGAAGTGTCACAAGGTACCTTGTTTTTAAAAGGTAGGAGGAAGGAGAGATTTACAATCATTGAAAGAAAATGTCATTGACATTGGAAGAGTTGATAGTTGAATCTTGCCAAACATTTAAAGGAGAAGGTGTAACTAGACTTATGCATTTGATATTGTGAACATGGGTATTCCAATATCTTTCTCAGAAAGTTTTAGATAGGTAGTAGCTTGCTTCATTTTTGGACATCATTTGTTCCCATCACACTCCTTGGCAGAATGAAAATGGCTTGTGAATTATGGTTCCTTTATGTTTTGTCCCTACCTCACATTTTAAAATCATATATTTTGGTATGTTTTCAATTTCAAATGTGAGGTATTATTAGTTCTTCTCATAGATAAGACACAAACACAAAAGAATGAACTATTTGCATGAATACAAATCAAAAGCCATTACTCATTGTGACCTTAAACCTAAGTGAAGGCTGACATCAATTGCTTGTGATTTCCACGTCAATGATGTGAAATCAACTCTAATGTGGTATGGAGATCGATTCAAGTTAGTTTTCATAGTGATCATTTTTACAATTGTTGATCAAGTATTGGGCACATTTAAGGGCTCCCACAAACAAAAAAATAGAAATAAGACATCTTGGCCTTTACACATGTTTAAAATAATAAAATGATAGTTTTTGGAATTGACAAATTTTTGTGTTTGATTGGATGGACTTGGAATATATTCAACAAGGTGCTCATGTTTGTGTATTTGATTTGGTTGCTAAAGTTGAAGGATGGGAAGGGATTGGCTTGAATTTGACAGTTGTCATGATTCTATGAAGAGGTCTAGCAATCTATTGAAGGATGTTAAACACTTGAAGATGGTTGATTTTGGGCTGAACCTTTCCATCCTTGACCTAGACACCAATGATTACAAATTTTCAAACAAAAGGTTGCCTCTTAAAAGTAACTTTCTATGTTGCAAAAAACCAAGTTACAATGTACCACCACATACACCTATGTTATATTTCATGTCAATAATAACATGTGGCATTGGTGGTTGTGTAATGTGCCTCAATTACAAATTTTTAATGGATGGTTAGGTGGTGATGAACTAAATGTGCAGAGAGCCTCATCTTGTAGGTTACTATGTGGCACTAGAGCTTATCAAGATTGCCCATACAATAAGTGTGTTGATGTATTATCCTTTGCTTTGATTGTTCAAGAGGTCTTAATCTTGCACTCCTATCTATATATCTTGTTTAGTAATATATAGCAACTTTCTCTAGCATAAGTTTTATGTTGGTGTCATCCTCATAAATCAGTGGCATTCACAAATCTATCCAAGTTTGCTGTTGATGCAAAGCTTAAACCCTAAACCCTTTAAACTCACAATATTAAATAGTAGTTTTAAAAACTTGGTAGACGCAATTTATAAATGATGGAAGGGTTTGCTCATTTGAATCACAAAATTTTGAATCATTTGAATCACATTTTTGATAGTTATCATGATATTATTAAATGTTCTATTATATGGGCTATGATTGGTTGTTTTATGTGATAAAACCAAGACAAAGTCTTTTTCATCTTTGATACAACATTGTTACCTTAAAAGGTTTGTTTGAACATACAAAAAATTGTTTGGGTGCTAATCCAAATATGAAGGTTACCATTTTGGTCATTCTCAATGTGGAAAATATTGAATGTCTTGAACTTCTTGGTTACTTGAACATTTTAACTAGTACTAAGGTAAGTTGAATTTGTTCTGTCCATTAGAACCTTGACCCTTTCCTTTAAAGGAAAATTGTAGTTAGGCCGGTATGGGTTAAATAGGGTAAAATGTATCAAGTAACAAATGTATCATCTTGCATGGTGCACTGGTTCACTCTGGCCCCACAATTGGATATACTTGGCACTCCAAAGAAGTGAAAAGTTTGCTACACTCTCATGAAAACCCCACCATGAAGACCTCCGGTTAGCAGCACATTAAGATCCTCTTGCACTTTGACCTACAAGACCCACCAATGAAAATACAAATTGAAGAATGTAACAATTTCTTAACCTCAGGATCCACAACCTGCTTGAAAACCTCAAGATAAGTGAGTCACATATTCTTCCTCAAAGCTTGTTAATGGGAATAGTTTACAGACTAAAGACACAGAATGACAGTATATTTAGAGAATATAGAATGATATAATTGCAATGAATACATGTCCTAAATGCTGCCATGTCCTCTCTTAAGAAATGACGTATGGGGTACACATGAATGTTGCCTTCAAAGAGGTCAGGTAAGAGATTGCTAATTATGCAGGATGCAACATGGTTAATAGAATGTGTTGAAAACATGGCACCTTGGTTGTTTAGGACCATCCCAAGCTTCTGGATATCTTTCCAAGACCAATGCACTGGTACTGAATCTGAGAGATGGCAGGATTAAGAAAGAAAATAACTCACCAGCTTATAATGAAATAGAAGAGTGTGACTTCAGAATAGGTCTCCATTGTTCACCGTATTCCATTCTGTCCTAATAATACCGCCAAATTTCTGTTATTGACCTCATGACAATTCCAGGAGAGATGATCTTATGAGAAAAAAAACCTTTGATGTGCAGACAGAAAGAGAGAGAAACATAGCTGAGTGAAAATTAGATCCAGCAACCAAAAGAGCACATCAAGAGCAGAGTATGATCAGTGTTATACCTGAGCATCTTCATCAATGAGTCTGCCTCATCCAGAATAATAATCTTGAAAGGGGGAACTTGGATATCCAGTCCACAGAGATCCACAAACAATATCTGTGTTTGACAGATAACCACAATAGCTGCAAAGTGTGATCTTCATTTGCAGAACAGTAATACCACAATCACCACTGGCAATTTTCTACCCTTGTAAAGTTCTGGACTGTTCATGAAAAGACCATTGAAGCATTGTGAACCCATATCAAAATTCATTCAGTAAAGCACTGCAAACTATGAACCCAGTAATCTCTTCTCAGACATTATCAAATCCACTCTTACAAGCACACATCAGGGGCCATGTATCCTGCCATCATCAATCTTCTTGTAGTATCATGGAGCTCACTTTTACTTCAAAATACCAAGCCTCATCTGCTCCCAGAAGCTTTCACCACATATTTCAAGTGTGTATCCACAGTCTTCGACATCTTCAAATTTGCACATGATCTAAACTGAGCGTTGAAGTGCTGATCAGTTCAGTTGTGAGAATTTCACACAAGTCAAAGCAAAATAGCATTGGCTAAATCAGAAATTAAAATTGGGTTACTAGTTGTTCAAAATGGCATCATACACAAGTAGATGGGGCAGACCAGTTGCATTTCATGTGCAAATGAGGGTATGTGCACAACCATGGAATACTGTCTCTCATTAATTGAGAGCTAGACTACCTCCTAGGTTGAAACATATATTCCAATCCTTCAATAGAAAAGAAACAATGTTACCCTGGGCCTGAACACATTTTGAATATTAAAATGTGCACACAGAGTAATGCATAACAAAATTGCATATTGTGACTTCTTTTCCGCTTCAGATTCTACTCAGGAGTCAGCCCTTGCAGCAAGTAACTTGGGAAGTCAGGACATCCAGCCTTAATTTCAAGAGAACCATAAATTCTAACTGAAGCTTGTTTGTTAGAACCTGTAAGAACCATTTATGTCCCCCTTATACATTCATGGGCTTATCAAGAGTAGTTAAAAGTGGTTCATCCCGAAGTCTTGAGGAAGAACCAACAGCCTCCTCCATGTTTGAGTACCATTGTCCAATGTGTGTGAAAGCAATCATATCTTCACCTGTTCGGAGATGCCGAATTGGCCGAAGCACCCCAAAAACTGCTAGGTCTGCTAGGTTGGGCTTTGATCCTCCTGCATTCACAAAACATCATCTTTCAGGAGGAAACAGAAGAAAGAAATTTTTCATTCCACTGCTACTTAAACATGGTCTCATTATCATTGATATTGACAGTAGTGCAATTATAGCTATGTGGTTCCTGAAATTCTGCAATCAAGGATAAGCATTATTTGTCCATTAAAAGATGCTGAGGTCCTGAACAGCTCATAAAGACCTAAGCCAATAAGGACAAGGGTAGTAGCATGAACAACTGCATCGAAGCTGCAAATGAAGAAAATGCTTACCCATGAAAGTGCGATTATCAAGAGCCTTGACCCACTCTTCAGCAGCCTCATACAGAGATGTGCGCTCATCTGTGATGTTGTGCCTCTTTTTCAGACGCTTCCCTATGAAAAACATGGCAGCAGCTCCAACATACTTCCCTGTCACCCTCTCCATTGTGGAGAAATTACCTGCACTTTAACCCCCAAGTTCAGAGCACATAACACTGGCAGATACCAAACTACTGCAAACAACTACCCTTCATGTGCACAGGATTGAGAAGAATACATACCATTGGTGGTCAAATAGTCAAAAGCTTCCAAGGCCTCCTTTGGAGTGCGGTAGATATTAGGTGACAGCAAATGTACTAAATGGTTATCAACCCATCTGTGATCATCCCCACAATAGAAAATCAGCATGATCCACTAAAATCAGATTGAAACTTTGTCCTGACAAACATACACCAACTCAATGCAGTTCTTACACATTGGGAACACACTGCTCCTCAAAACATAACAAAAGCTGCCACTTATATGTTGCACATTCACTCAACAAGATTGAAGTTTATTAAGAGATAAAAAAATCTGCATCTCCCTCTTAAGAAAGCAAACTAGAGATGTATTAGTAATTACACTCTCAGGCATCAGGCAGCAGTGGGGTCAAAGGAGGCAAAATTGAACCTGCGCCATTTTTCTTCTTCATCTGATTCCAAGTCACTTGAGGTTGCATCAATGCTATCCCCATAGATCCTGCGCTGTAAGGTTGATATGATTTCTGCATCCAACATTACAAAATGCAATCCCTTCAACAACATCTCTACCAGGTAAGCAAAGGATTGTGACTGTTTCCAAGATGTTTTCACAGATAATGCTCCACAGATCACTTGTTTGTTCAACACATCCATCAATGGACCACTTTTTTGCTTAGTATTTGCAGTTCCAGATCTGCCATGGCATGCTATCAAAGCATATTACTGAAAAGAGAAGAAGATACAGTGTTGTGATGTGCCTGTAGAATCATTGAGCTGTTCACCATCCACTACAAGAACTGGCACCTTCTTGTATTCAGACCATTTGATCTCCTTCTTGCCTAGAGGGTTCACCTCCACAACTTTGTAGGGAATGTCATGATAGTCAAGAAAGGCTGCCTCACATCAAACATCTCCACAAGTTATTGTAAGTCGAAAAACTGAGAAAACAGCTGCACTCATGTGTTCCTCTAAATGGCAAGGAATGCAGCTCAAACCCTAATTAGCAACGGCAACACTTGGGATCCATACGCTTATTCCAAGCTTTCAACACAGCAAGGGCTCCCATCGCAAACCAAAAAACCTAAACCTCAAAAAACCATCATGAATGTGAGGAAGAGTGCAAGAGGGATGACTGCAAAGCGCGTGTTTTAAGTACAGGAATCCAGTCTCCTTATCCTCAGGAACATGCAAAAGCTGTGGATCGTGTTTTTTCTTTGGTCTTGAATGATGGTTCTTTCCATATAAGTCGACCAGTATTTCAGCAATTTCGCGAAATTGCAACTAATCGAAGATGCAGAGGTACAAAAATATGTTGATATGAAGAAAGGCTTTCGGTGCCAGAAGACGGTACCTTTCACCTTGTTGCAGAAAGGGCAAGCATCATACTGATAGAGCACGACTTCACGCGGCGCATACTTGTCATCTACTCTCTCTTTCGCAGATGCGACGCTCATCATCGATGCCGCAAACGAGAGCGAGAAAGCTCCGGCCGCCACCAATGTCATTGATCTGCTCCTCGAGTTCCACAGGCTTCTTCTGCTCTCCCCCTCATATCCCTTCCCGCTGTCATCCGATCGCCAAATCTCGGCACCATATCCAGTGCTCAAGCTCCGGACACCAGGGCGGCAATAACTTAACATCTTGGAAGGAGGTGGCTGCCGCAAAGATCCATCTAACGCCCTCACGCATCCCTGTGCAACAGCAGCAGCCTTCCTCAATACCACCAACTCTCTTCCTCTCATTTTGGTTCCTTCACCACACAAAAATAAAAACCACAAAAAAAATTCCTCGACCACCAAAAAAAGAAATTTGAATCTCCGTCAAACCCAAGATCTCCTTCTCGACACAATTGGATCAAAGTGATCGCTGAACAAGACGCACAAAAAACGACCACGCGCGCACGCACACGCACTACACTCTTCTCTCGCTCGCACTCGTAAATGGCCACTCGAGGGCCCCTTGATGTGCCACTTTTGGGATATTAAATAGCCACTTCCGTGGTTCTTTAACAAAAGGGTTAGATTCAGTGTTTTTAATTTTCTGACTAATTTCGTAGTTTTTTTCTGACAAAAAAAAAATTGGGAATTTTTTGGAACTCTTTGTTTTTTATAGTGTAAATTCGATGAATTTTGCTAATTATTGGAAAATTGGCCAAATTTTCGATATCAAAAAATTTAGGGGGAAAACCATAGTTAGATTGTCTGAACCTGATGCCTGAGCAGGGTTATTTATTTCCCCCAGTTTTGTGAGGTAGGCAGACTTGCAAATCATCCACAAGAGGAATGAGCCAAATTTGGCTACAAGTCAGACAAGAAAGTAGAAAACAATTAGAATCCTCCTTAGTTTTGGCGACCTCTAGGAATGTGCTGTCCAAATATGGTGACTTCAGACTCTTTTTTCCTCAAAATATGGCGAATTTGGCGTACTTTTCTAAAAATAATCCTTTTGTAGCATTTTCACTGGAGTCTTTTTTTGTCGCCAAAATTCGCCACAAAAACAAATAAAAATAAAAATCCTCAGATAGTAGACATTTTATTTACAATTAAAAATTTCTTCTAAATATTATAAATATCCAATGTTCATGGTGCCAAAATTCGCCAAAAAACAAACACAATCCTCAGAGAGTAAATTTTTTTTTAACAAATAAAATTTTATAAATATATTTTTATTGGATTTTGTCCAGAGTGAAGAGCCTTGGCTGAACCAGACCTACACTGGTTACCGGTACCATGGTAAAAACCCCAAAATACATTTAAATTTCTTCTAAATATTATAAATATCCCATGTTAATGGTGCGAAAATTCACCACACACAAAAACCCACAGTCCTGAGACAGTAAAAGAATTATTTACAAATATAAATTTATAAATTTATTTTTATGAGCTTTTTCTAGAGGGAAGAGCCTTGGGTGAACCAGAACCTACAATGGTTGGTTACTGGTACCATGGTAGAAACTAAAAACCTCAATATTCATTTAAATTGCTTCTAAATATTATAAACATCCCATTGTTTAGAGTTTAGACTAAATCAGCACCTTTGGGTTCAAATCTAACATTTCTGAAGTTAATATGGTCACTAAAAGACGCCTCACTGAAGAAGGTGAAGATACTAGTGTAGGTGCCCTAGGCCTCATTTATTGTCATAATGTGGCTACACCTGATAATATGGACTGGAATATTTTAGTAGTAATAGTCATGAATCCCTGAAGCTATAGGTACTTGGAACTCTAAATGAAACACCAAATAGGACACTATTGCATCAGTTGTACAAGAGATGGTGGTCACAAACATAATTTGGTTGGTTGAATGAAGAGAGAAGATCATGATGCAACTGTAGCCCAGAATTGTTTCTGGCTTTTCCTTTTAGGGTTTGCTGTGTGAAAAGGGTGTTGCCTATTCATATTCGAGCATTGGAGAAGAGAAACCATAATTTTTATGTCCTTCAACTTAGGTGGAGCTGATTTGTGGAGCTAATGACCACGATGTTGCAAGTTATGAAAGAGCGAAAGTCTAAGGATATGCTCGGGTGTTTGTTGTTTGCTTGTGTGTGTGGTTGTAGATGCGTTGATGATGGAGTTCGAGGAGTTGCAGATGAGAATAAAATGCAAATTCTTCTACTAGCTAAGTACCACTTTTTGCTTCTACAACAGTTGTGATTTTCTCTACTCATTTTAGCTATAAGATTTGTCTTAATGATTGTCAATTATGTTTTGGTGTGGGATGAATGCCCAAAATTTGTGTTGTGCAAATACCATTCGTAGTTCATTCTAGAAATCTTTGCTACGCATTTGAGGAAGTGAATGAGCATTTACATTTTTTAGTGTCTTTAGTTGCATCTCAATTGAAAGGATGACAAGCTCAAGGGGTCATAAGGCTAATCTAGATGTTGTTTCTCGGCCATGTTTGGTAGACATGGTCAATGAGGTGCATTGTTTTACATGAAGGGAGGATCGAGTACCTAAGAGATTGGGAGCTTTGAGCTATATACCTATTCCAAGGGAGGGAATTTTGGGTTAAGAAGGGAAAATATGTGACCACCATGGATTTGGTTTTAATCTTGTTGGTATCATCTTGGGATGTTGTTCGATGTTAGTTTTAGAATTCAATTTGACGTTTGGGATGGATCTATAATGAGAAAGTGTGGACTCTTTTGTAAAGAGAAACACATCAAAAGATCATGATAGCCTACAAGAAAGGTGATCTAGAATGAACTAATCCAATTGAATGCTTTGTTGTTGTCTTATTAGAATTATGAAAAACATCATGCAATAGTAGATCATGATTGTAAGTTATGTGTACTCATGTGGGTAATAATTAAATTCTGAAAAACTCTAGATCATTTATTTGTTACAGTTGCCCCATTTTTTTGGTTATACAACAACATGTGGTGCCATTCATGGCATTTTTGTTTGTAACAAGGCTTTATTTTTTGAAATTGTGGTGTTTATGGACTTTTCATTGCCTTTGCCATTAACATTTGTGCAACATCATTGAAAAATTTGTTGCATATTGAAACATTTTGTTAAACATGTTTTGAAGAAACTAAGAAGGTTTGTAAATAAATTAAATATGCAAAACATGGTAGCACATATGGTCGTAGGTTGTTGATTAGAAAGCTTTTTGAGTGCAAATGAAGTTGTAGCACATGAAATCTTTCCATATTCTGACGAGGTCTATTTAGACTAATAGGTGTTCTATATGTTGTTCTAACCATACTAGTGCCTTGAAAAGCCATGGATATTAGTTTGTTGTTGACTAACCTTAGATTGTGGGTGCTTACAAGATCAAATAAATGATTTTTTCACTTGGGTAGGTTTCAAATGACCATTTATGGGGGAGAAATGAAGGGTAACTAAAGTTTCTCCAAGATAAAAGTTTGTTTTTTTTCTAGCTTTTCATTCCTATGAAAGGAATGTTGATGGTTGTGGCTTTCAGTGTTTGGTTCCTAAATTTCCAAAAACTTTTGTTGTGTTGGAAATTGGGTTAAGGATTCAAGGGTTCTCTAAATAATATTAGGGTAGAAACAAATGATGGAATTACTAAAAAGATTTGAAATGATGTTATATTTTTAAATGAAATGACCAAGGCATAAAAACGTGTTATGTTTTGTATTCCCTAGTTTGTCATCCCTTATCCTTGTAATGACTGGTATGATCTAAGAATAGATCTTCCAATCATAATGCTAAAATATCCCTTGGACTATTGGTAAGGTATTTTCCTACAAATTTGAATACCTTTCGTTTTTTTGATAGTATGGAATCTCCTTAGCACATCATGGTCCAATAATCATCTCTAATGAATAATTCAAGATTTCAAAGTATGTTGTGTTTTGTCACTAAGTTGAAGCATTATCCTGCTTGAAGACATTAATAACAATTCTTATACCACAAAGTCAACCAACATGTGTTGGTTTTTCCCTTACACATGGATCTATCCAATTGTAGGAGTGATTTTGTTGGTCCCCAAGTCAATTGCAATAATGTTCAAAATAATCAATGTATATATAAGATTGACCTAATGTTAATGAAAATTTCACCAGCTTCAATGTGGAGATAGTTGAGTATAAAAACATCAATTTCATTTTATAAGATGTATGATTTCAAGACAAGGTACTTACACCATTCATTGGTTCTTCCAACATCTCTCACCCATTTATAGTAGTTTTCTTGTCATGGATTTGAGTAGTGCTCAATAGTGAGGTAGCATTGAACATGAGTATTTGTAATTTTGCAATTGTGGATAATCGTGCAAATATTAGTTAGCAAAGGAGGTTGTCACTTGTCTAAGTGTTTTTAGAGGTGTAGATATTTTGATGGAAAGGGAGTTTATTTCTTAGCTTAGCATTCATAACCAAAACACCTTACTTATATGATAAAATTGTGTGATGTTGTCTTCCTTGTATTTGCCAACAAGCAAGATTTACCAAATGTTATGAATGATGCAAAGATCATTGATAAGTTTGAGTTGGATTCACTATGCTAAGCCCACTTGTAAATTTCCTTCTATAAATTTTCTTAACATTAATATATCCTTATGGTGTTACTTGATGTTTATGATTTTCAAAAATTTCCTAGGGTTGTCAAGTAGGTCCAAAACTATGGTTGTACATAGCTTCTTGAGGTTTATTCCTAAGGTCACAACACAATGTGAGAACTAATTACCTTTAATGAACCACGCCACCAAAGGTGCTTAGTTCAGAAATCTTATTTCACACAAACAATTTGGTGGAAATTCAACTTGTAGGTTTGCAAATGACCCATTCTGGTTCCTACAACTCCTATTCACAAGAACGTGTTTTGAATGCTCAACATTTACCCTAAAACATCATGCTTTTAATGTTTTTGGTAATCTTATATCTACCTTTTTCTCATATTTTGTTCAAAGGATTCCATTGCTTCCTTATCCTCTTTATTTTTCCTTTTTGTTGTTATTTGTTTTTGTGTTTATCTTTCTTCTTGCATTTCTTAATCTTCTTGTCCTTGTTTAGGTTATGCTAACATAGTCAACATCACGGTTGAGTTTTTGCTACTATTACTAGTCCTATAAATGAAGAGTTATAGTTCAAACCATTCTTAATTTTATTCTATACTTTGTTACATTAAGATATTTTGTGTTGGGGCTAGTTTTACAACTACCACCTTTAATCTTTTCATGATGTTGGAACATGTTTGGACTTTGTTAGAGGTCTTTAGTTTTCTTTTAAAGTTTGGTGACTATCATCATAATGGCTCATTATAGCCTTTGTATTTGCTTTCTTTGATTAATCTCATTTGCAAAACTTCTTATTATATGTTGCACATATGAAAAGATGGGATTTGATGTCACAAAACAAGGTATTTGCCAACCATGATCTAAACTCATTAGTATGAATGTGTTTGTGGGTGTTCATGGGGAGTGTTAGGAATTGGAAGATCCACATCATAGGTTTTGCGCTTGATACAATGATCAAACAACAAGTAGTTGCCATGACTAAAGGTCAAGGAGGAGATCTAGACCTACACAATTGTAGGTGTACTATTGTGAAATATATTGTTCAATCCATGTTTTTTTACATGTGTTTACTATTGGCTATCACAATTAGATTTTATTTTACCATGGCTGGTTGATTATGATGCAAAATATTTTTTCACAATTATAATTGATTTTTTGAATACCATGCACAAGTTTAAATTTTTTTCACACCTACGTGGAAATTGAAAATGGGAAGAAAGAACCGATTTCATTTAGACATGAATATGTAGTTGGTTCTATTTTCAATGCAATTGTGGAATTCATTAAATCTTATGGAGCATTTGTTCATATTGGAGAACATGTGGGAATGTTACACATCAATCATGTTCAAGTAACTTCTATGGAAACCATGATTTTTTTTTAAAAATTTGAAATTGAACTTTTAAATGTATTTAACCAGAAATTTTCCTTTATTTTCACGAATGAATTTTGATAAACTAGGAAGAAATTCATTATTTTTTAAATATGCATGTGATGGTTATAGGTCAGGACCAAAAAAAAAAGGCATATCAAACTATTCACAAAAGAACTAGACTTCACACTTAGTGACATGTTATATCATCAACCTTTCGTATATCAAAACATTAGTTTTAATTCACTCCATAATGTTTAATTTTTTAATCAATATTTAAATATTTTTCCTTAATAAGTTAGTCTGAAATGTGAAATTTCTTAACAAATTGACTTTTGACAAGTAGAAAAAAAATGTGAGATTGTTGTCCAATACCATTCATCAAGAAAAGGTAGCACATTGGGATGGATAATGGTTACAAAAATGGTTCCATTCTATTATATTCTTTGTAGTTTTGTTTTTCTCATTGTTGTAATAAAAAATTGAATTCATTATAAATTGTTGTAGGGAATAAATTTGGAGGGAAATTGGGAAGAAGGCAACAATAACAATGGTCATGAAAGAATGCACAAAAATGGGTCCAACAATAACATTTCCAAGCTTTAAATATATTTATGATAAATAAAAACTTGTGCATTCACCTTTGAAGTATACTATTATACACTTTTTTTTTTAATGCATTTTTGAAACTCACTTTTATTTGTTGCACATTTTTCAGCAAGACAAAAAAGACCAACCCACTCAAAACAAGAAAACATGTCATAAAACCCACAAATGGTCAGTTTTTACTATTACCCACACATATTAAATCAACAAAACCTTGTAATATCAACTTCACCTTAATTTTTACACTTTCATGTCTTCAACCATAATTCATAACTTCCAACAAATTGATCAAATATTGTGCTCTTGTTTCCTTTTTGTGTGTTTGTCAAAAAAAATCAATCCTAAGAAACCTATATTTGACGACATGTAAACACAACATTTGAATTAAATCACATTGCATACACTTGTTAGAATAAAAAGATGTGGGATACTATAATGGGTTGAGAAAACAAGAAATGCCAACAAAACATTTCTCTATACTTTGCCAAGAGCTAAAAATCAAAAATTTAAAATCCAAAATTTTCATCCAACAAAGATAAGAAGATGAACATTTTTGAAAAGAAAAGGCAACAATACTAAAAATGGATGTGCACATGTGCAAAAATCATTTAATGCAAAAGCATGTTCATGAATGCTAGTCTTTTGCTCACAAAAATAGATAAATAGACGGGTACTAAATACACATATACATATAAACAAAAAATATTTTAGTTGTTGACAAAAGGAAATTTCTTTTATAAAAATTTTAAATTGTTTAATTTAGTAATCAAAGGAAAAATGTTTCATAACTTTTACATTGTATTGCTAGTCAATCAAAGGAAAAAATTCATGAATTTTATTATGTCTTATTATTGATCAAAGGAAAAAATGTTTGAACATGATGAATTTCTTTAATCAATTTTTGCAAACTAATTGATGTTCTTAAAATGAATACCTTGATGATGTAGTGTTGGATTAAAAATCCATTTGCTTGTTATTTAAGATCACAAAAGGAGGTAACATAATGTTGTTTCCAAGTTCTTTAAAGTTCAACTTGTAAGACTCAAAACATTCATTTTGTTCAACTTGCATATACCTAGCACATGAAAACAAATCACATGTGAATGAACCCAAATTTCTTGGAGGAAATTGTAAAAACCTTGAAAATATCATGTGCAAAAATAACATGAAAAAATCCATGTGCATAATAACCTAATTGTTCTGAGCTTTTTTTGAAGTTCAAGATTTTATGATTAAATTAAGAAGTAGGTGAATTTGTTCAACAAATTTATTTGATAGATTGGAATTGCTTTTGACATGTTTGTGGAACTCCATTTCAAAGACATTCATGACTTGACTTTTTTACGAAGGTTAAATATAACTAGCATGTGAAAATAAATCACATGTTAATGTGCAAATTCAATTTTCTAGCAAGAAATTTGTGTGTAAAAAACTTGAAAAGGAAATCATGTGCAAACCTGTGTGTAAAAACTTGAAGAAATCCATGTGATGTTCATGGAACTACATTTTGAAAACATTCATGATTTGCTTCTTTGGCTTAGGATACATATAAGTAACACATGAAAACAAATCACATGTTAATGTGTAAACTCAATTTTTTAACAATAAATTCATGTGTAAACAACCTAAACAAAAAGTTGCATGCAAATTCATGTGTAAAAACTTCAAAAATCATCTTTAAAATTTCAAAAACAATTATGCAAAATTAGGTGGAAAACACTAGTAGAAAATGGCCATTTTGCAATTGTTTCTTGTGACTAATTTTTAGTTGCAAACGACATTTGCAACTAAAATCCTAGTAGTCGCATTGGACAAGTTGCATTGACACTAGTTGCAAATGACAACGAATTTTAAATGAAAGAAAAAATCAACAAAATACACCTTCATCCTTTGATTGGTCATATATGTATTATCGCTTAGAATTAAGATGTGACTTTTTTGGTGAATAATGGGAACAAGTTATGTGTTGCCACATGTCCCAACTTTTAATAATTAAAAATATTTTATTATTATTTTGAAATAATCTAAAACATTTAATTTTTATGTTTGGATGGTTTAGATTGTGACATGTGGCATAGTAATTGAAGTTGTCCAAACTAAATTTAAATCTATATTTAGGTATGTAGGTTGAACTAGGTACTTACCTACCTATATACCTACCTACCCATCTAGGCTAAATGCCTATCTAAATATGACCTATTTACCTACCTAGGCCAAATACTTATTTAGGTAAATAGCTAAGTAAGTAGAAAAGTTGGTAGGCAAATTAAAGAAATAGGTAATTAGGTGTAAGTACATGAATATTTATATTTTATTTTGGGATAAGTTGTTTTTATTGGCTCATCCCATATCCCCATGTTTTTAAGTATGAAAATGCAAGACAAAACACATGGGATAAACTTGTTAGTTGCAAGTCATTTGCAACTAAAATTAAGCAAGTAAATGACAACTAATTAGTTAACTAATGAACTAATAAATCAACTAATTAACTAATAAATTTAATAATTATTTAATGAATAAAATATAGAAAATTAATTAATTAACTTGCTAATTGATTAATTAACAAAAAAAATTATTTAAAGTAATAATCATCAATATATTATGATTATTCAAATAATTATAATATTAGTTATTATTAAATATTACTTAATTTATTAGCTAGATAAATAATAATAATATTTAATTTTAATCATACAAAAATTATAATGATCTATCAGCCAATTTAATTAACTAATAATTGGTTAATATTTTAATAATTATCTAATTATTAATAAATAATTAATTAATATTTCGTAACCAAGAAATTAATATAATAACTGATATATTCAGTAATTAATAAATATTAACTATGAATTATAAATATTGAGTACTAATTTTTTTAATTTAATAATATAATTAAAACCGAGCCTATGCTAATTTTTTAATTATAATTATTCCAATTATTATTTTCATTTCAATTATTATTGTAGCTAGTTGGTAGCCAAGGTTAACTATTTTATTTTTATTATTCATATTATTACTTCACTCATTATAGCTATTTATGAACTATTACAATAAATATTTTGTATTTTTAATAGGTGTATTTTCCCTTCAAAAATAATTTCTGCATTTGTATAATAATTTATTAGATTTCCATGCTAACTACTATAGTAATTACTATAAAATAATAAAATAATAAAAATGAAAAGAAAAATTATATATCTATAATTGATTATAATCATTGAGTAATTCTTAATTAATAAATGTTAATTTTTGAAATATATAAACTTAAAACTAGATATTAATATTTCTTGGTAATTATTATTATATAGTAATATTTCATAATTGATTACTTATAATAATAGTAATTTGTAGCTAGCCTAGGTTAGCTATTTGATTATTATAAGTAAATTTTTAATAATTACATTCATCATTTGAAGATAATATAATAATATAATAATATATTTTTAGTAATTATTTCAGTAATTAAATAATTATTTTTTCTATCTTTCTAATATCATCATCATTATGGTCATTATGTAGTAAAATATTACTATTTTAAAAAAAATAGTCAAAGTTTAAACTTTTATTACGTGTAATTAATATAAATACATAATATAATATTAATATAACTAATAATAAATGTCATTTGTAATAATTTTTAAAAGTATAATAAAATGGTGTGGATAAACTTGTATATGGGCACAATATGTTTAGTAAATATCTTACAAATTTTTTTAGTATATTCAAAATATACACTAATTAGTGTAACCATAATATCGAGGCCATTGATGCTAATAATAATACCGGAATACACATGTAATATGGTTGTTCATATACATTCAAAATATACATTTATAAATCCTAATACACCCGACTATATTTTTTAGAATTCACAAAATACACCTTTGTATATTCATAAGGTTGCAACTAAATTGGTCACATTTGCAACTAATGTGACATAAATTGTTTTTCTTGGATGAAAACCAAACTAAATGTTGTTCACATGTAATGATGAACATAAAAATAGTCACAAACTAGTTGCAGTGTAATTACAAATATGACCAAAACAAGAAATAATTACAAAAATGTCCAAATGTAGTTGCAAAAGGTTTAAGGTCGCATGTAGTCGCAAATATAGTGGTTACATTTTGGCCAAATTCTATTAGTGAAAAACATGAAGAAAAGTATACGATTCTAAATTGGTCACATTTGCAACTAATGGGACATAAATTTTTTTCTTAGATGAAAACCAAATTAAATGTTGTTCACATGTAATGATGAACATCAAAATAGTCACAAACTAGTTGTAGTGTAATTACAAATATGACCAACACAAGAAATAGTTACAAAAATGTCAAAATGTAGTTACAAAAGGTTTAGGGTCGTAGGTAGTCGCAAATATAGTGGTTACATTTTGGCCAAATTCTATTAGTGACAAATATGAAGAAAAATATACGATGATGACACCATATGGGCAAAGGTCAAATGGATAATATTAGCCATGGGCACATGATGGCAAACCATCCCCATATGCCAAAAAATTCACCCATTGTAATTCACTTACGTAATGTTAGTTGTTGTGACCCTACCTTTGGGCTTACAACTAAAGTTAGGGCAAAAAAAAAAAAAAAAATGGGCCAAAAAACAAGTTTAGGCAAGAAAATGGCTTTAAACATTGAAGGAATGAAAAGGAAACATTATTAAAGCTCCCAAGATGAACTACCATTTTGAAAGTTGAAAGTCTTGAAATGTTTTAAATTTTTGGAACAAAAATGCAAAGGGTAAACCTTGTACAAATCAAGAGATTTTTATACCATTTGAAAGTTTTCAAAGGTTACATATTGAAAGTGAGTTCCCATTCTCCATTTGAAGCTAGGAACTAAGATTTATAATGAAACGAAAAGACCAAAAGTCAAATTATCAAACTAATAGTTTGATTCCCAATTTTAAAAACCCAAAAAACTTGGGTCAAATGACCTTTACTGAAAGTGTGCAACATGGTGTTGAAAAGATTTTGACAAAAGCTATAAAATTGAATGGTCATATGCTCAAAATAAGCTTGAAACAAACATAATATGACATTCCTAAATTCCTAACAACAAAAGTTACAATTTTGAAACTCCCACTTGGGATTCCCATGAGAAAATGTCATTTGAATGCAACCCTTTCAAAGAGGCATCAAGTATTTTATAGGAACTTAGAAGGTGGTGGCATGCTCCCTAATTCAAAATGTGTGAATGTAATGAGTTCAATGCAGGTCCATGAACCAAAGTTGACTCCATTTTCACTAACCATATGCATTGGTTAGCCTATGCAAGTGACAAGGTCTGTGAGGTGGTTATAAACATGTCCCTATGCTAGAGTTCATGCACACCCCTTTTTCTCTAATGTGTAAAGTTAAAGAACATGCCCCCAATTTTTTCTCCCTTTTAGATCTTTTTTTCATTATTACCATTTGGGGGTAAAAACACGGTAAAAGGATCCACGAGGGCCAAGGTTGAAGTCCTTACCAAGGACTGCATTTTACACTTGTCTTGCATGTATTAATCTATTTAATACCAAAACTATACTTTAAATGTAAATTATGGGATTGAATATTAATATTTGAGACCAAACATGACCCATATTATAATGAAAATTAATGTTTTTTTGCATGACAACCTAGATTATAGTCAAATGTACACTTTTGTTTTTAACCATGATTACAAATTTTGAACCTTTTTAACCATTAAGGACATTCAAAATCAAAATTAACAACATTCGTTCAAAGGATTCAATACATATGCATTTAAAAATATAAACACATTTGGCCCTTTTTATGAAGTATATTATAGCCCATAATACATTTGAGAACATTTGGTGGATGTTTGAATAACAAAAAACACATTCAAAATTTAGAGTTCTTAAAATGACATTGTTAACAAGTGTTTTGTGTATGACAAAGGACTCCAATAATATATTGAAATGACTCCAAATTCACTAGATTCCAATTTCATGAGCACACAAACATAATTTCAAATGTTGAACAAATAATTCATTAGATACAATTAATAATGATTTTTCAAAATGATATAAATGCAGTTTTAAACATAATCAACAATTATATTGGCTCCTTTTACTGTGAATGGACCTTTGGGGGTTCATTTCCTAAGCCTTGGCAAGAAGTTAAGGGTGTGTCATCAGCATAATAATTAAGTGGAAAAAAATTGTAGGTTGTTTTGCTTGGTTGTTTACTTCACAAATTGGGGAATGCTCCAATCTTCATTACACAAGATCATGGAAATTCCAAGTTTCTAACAAATTCACCATTTCTCATAAACAAACATTATAGTTATTGTTGAGCTATAAATATGTTCTATATGTTCTTCTATGTTCTTGTTTCTTAAGAAGTTATGTTTTGTTATTCATGTTAGGGTTATTTTGTGTGTAGAAATGAACTTGCCCACTTTCTTGCCAAGTTTTTTGAGCATGTTCATGGACAACCATGGAGATTATTTTTCCTTTTTAAAACCTTTTTCAATTACTATTACAACGGCCTAGGAAAATGTGGGTAGATTTTGGAGTAGTGCACTTAAATTTTTCGAAATATTTGTGAGAAAATATATTAGGGGTATAATTGCAAGGTTTTCAAGGAAACAAATTGGAAGGAATTCATGAAATAGTTAATAGTCAAATTTTTTGGAGGTATTGTGAAGTTGGAAGTAGGTGTGTGACAAATGGAGCAAGATGAAAGACAAATTCAAGTTTGAAAAGAAGGAAACTCAAATAAATAATACACCACTCTTCAATTAGCCATGGTATGAAAGGTTTGACCAAATGTTTAGAGGCACAACCAAGATCAATGATGTGTTTGATGGAATTAACTAAAGGGTGTGTTACAAACATTCTAAAATTCAAGTTGTAAAGGTAATTGGGTAAAATCACATTTAGAGGAGCCACCTAAGTGAATGGACACTCCTTAAAACTACATTTTTATATGTTTGAAAGATCACAAGCAAAAAAGAATAATTTAGATTGTCATAAATTTTTTTGGAATATTTTTTATTAATTGCAAAATTTACATGCTCAAAGCTTGACACAAATAAAAAATGTTTTTGCATGTTCAAAACACAAACCTCAAAAATGGATAATCTTTATTTTTTTCAAACATCCATTTTTTCTACCAAATGTGCACCATTCCTTTTGAAAATTGGAAAGGATTTTAACACTGATGATTAAAAGGGCAAAAGGAATTGAATTGATGATTTTCTTTTATAACCCATTTGTGTGCATTTGGTTCAAAAGTGTTTTTGACCTTAAAAATTATGGGTTTTGAAAATGTGGTTTTAACAAAAGTTGTTCATACATATGTGATAGAGGGCATGAATGCATAATATACATGATATAAAATCAAATTGTATTTAAAATGTAATGTTAAATGGGGTATCCGAAATACAAAATTATAAAATATAAACCAACACAAAAATGACACATGTCATGTGTAATCCTTGAAAATGGGGTTTTATTTTGGCGCCCTTGAGTCCTTTGACCATGATTTCACCCAAATGAAGATGTGATCCCTAGCACCCAATAATACTATAATCCAACATGCCAAACCTTTATTTTTAATCCTAAAAATGAAAAGGAGGCTCACGCTTCATCTATATGTTTAAATATTTTTTAAACCAAGGCTTGTAAGTTGCATGGTTTATAAGGCAAAACAAATAAAAAAAATTGAAAAGGAAAAATAAAGTTAAATGCAAGCTCATGTCTAATTATAAATGTCATTAAAAAAATTGGAGATGGTGTCAAAGATTTAGAAAAATTGAAGATCGAGATGATATTTTAAAATTTTCAAATTCAATGGGAAAGTAAAAGATGATAATACAACATTGCAAGGCCAATTACAAATGACAATTCTATTTGTAAAAGCTCTGAAACTTAAAATACCTAAAGATGATAGTAATTCATAGTTATTACATTTGATTTACTCTATATTTGTTGTGCAACTTGTACTTTGTAAAGGAATAAAAAACATTGGAATTGTTTGGCCATGCAAGTAAAAGAAGCCAAATATGTTTGATTGTGTGTTTCTTTTTGTGAAATTACACTTCATATGTATGTTTCTCTATGAAATCACATTACATTCTATGATTGTGGAATTTACATTCAATGGATTATGTGTCTTTTTTTTGTTACAAGTATTTTGCACAAGAAATTACACTTTGTCTTCTAACAATTAGAAATCCACCTATTGTAAAAGTGAGTGTAAAAATATGGCCTTGATTATAAGCATAAAACCTCTTTTAGGAAGATTAAAAACCTTTGACTTATTTTGGTACCTTTTTATTTTCAATAATCAATAGCTCCATTGTGATGTTAATTACACATATGCATTAACTTCTACAAAAAAAGTGTTTATTTTGACACTTTGTTTGACAATGGGTGTGTGTTTAAATATGTGCCAATAGTCAATGAATAAGATTTTACAACCACCTTGGTGTTGTAGTTTACATTTTTTTTCCAATCATTGGTTCAATTTGTTCATGTGTATATATAATAGGATAGGTATGTCGTAATTTATTGAATGAAGTTTTGATAACAAAAGCAACACCCTACATGCATTTGTCCAAGAACACAAAATTGCAAATTAATTAGACATTGAGTTGAATACATTGAATTGAATGCACATTCAATTCAATGTAATATCATTAACATATTTTGGGTTGTCGATCAAATATTGCTTAAACAAATTTTCATTTTTTTTTTTTCCTTTTACCTTGGAATTTTTACTACTCTAAAGGTTGGTAATCTATTTCCAAATCCTTGAAAATTATCCAAAGGAGCTATTACATTTGGAATCCTTGGCTCAAGTGCACTTGACAATCTATGTAGGAATTATGTAAAACACAAACAACAACAAACTTTTAGGGCTTTATGAACTTTTGAGTTAAAATGCCTTAGTATATACCACATGTTTTATGAAGATCCAAAGGCATTTTCAATTACTACTTTCCCTAAATTCATACTACAATCACATTTTATTGTATCCACATCATCTAGATTATAAGTTTTAAAATTTTTTTTGCAAATATGATCAAATTGGGCATGCATCATCATTGATGATATAAGGTGTATGCATTGTAAGGTGGCTCATTTTTGGTGGATGCTCCACTCCCTAAAAATTCATACGGTAGTGTTAAAATGGTAATCTATTTTGATATCATTAATTTAGTGAGGAATTACATGGTGGTTAATGAACTAAAAAGCCCATATGAAAATAAGCCATTCTCAACATTTCTTTAATGTACATGTTAAAGAATAATAATAGAAATCCACTCAAAAATGATTATGATATGGACTTATGAAAATATGGCTCATTTTAGGCCATTCAAAAATCCATAACTTTTTTTTGTTTAATTTTTAACTAATAGTTTTTCTGCACATATGTTCTTTTTGTTTTAACATATCATATATTGAATCCCTATAATATATCCCAAATAAAATTCATACACAAAAATGCATGTATATAAAGGCACAAACAATAAACCAATCCATATTTTTCAACTTCAAAAGTCCATTACTATATATTTGGTGTATATATGTTACAATTTTCTTTTATAAATGTTTTCTTCTTCAAGTTAAAAATTTAAATCTAGTCACAAAATTGGAAAATTATTGTTTTTATGTCATGTTAATAGCATGTAAATGCACACCATTCTGCAAAAAACTAAATTGCAATGTAAAAAGTGAACCACCCTACCTCGCAACCACCTTATAAGATGTGCACCTCATACCTTTAACAACCACCACTAGCTCTTGTAAAATTTCATAATTCCTCAATTATGCATAAATACTAGACAACTTGAATTTCCCTCCATTATAGACTTTGCTAAGTTTGCCAACACATACATTCCAAAATAATTTGTCTACATCACAAACTACTTACATTACAATGTTATGAAACTTGTTTCTATTAAAAAATCACTCAATACAAATGCCATTCTTTTATAAGGAAAATAAACTAATGGTATGTGAGTACCATTAGCAACTCCACAAATATTAGGCAATCTTGTGAAATCCTAGAAATGATTAATAATTTGCTATAGTTGGTCCCAAACATAATATAAATATACTTGTTAAATAACTTGTCTTTATCTCATAAAATATCATAGACTATGTCAATGTATTTCCTTATGGTATAAACCCTTACATTAAATCAGTCAACCATGTGTGTGGCATTGATTCCACGAGCAAACATGTATAACACAAATTGCTATAATTATTTTGATCTCTAATTGTGGTCTAACAAAATCCATACATTGGGATTGAAGAAATAGTGTCAACTTTAATACTAAATTATTAAATGCCTTAAAAATCATTAAATGTAGTATAATTGAACTTTTATTTTTCATTTCTAATGTTGTAGCCACATAATATTTTTCACAAAATCCCATTGAACATGTTGCCTAGGCTTTTTCCACCATATATGATATCGAATTCATTGTTTTTCCCTATTAAAAATTGCGCACAAAATTGATAACACATGCATCCTTAGTGGAAGTTAATTCAAAAGAAAATCATGCACTTTTGATTTGAAAATTGCACAATACCCCAATGTAATGAAAAGGAACATCCAAGGAATCACAACCCTCCTAAGTAAAGTGTGTTCCATCTTTAACACAAACGTCAAAAAAAAAAAAAAAAACTTGAAAATTCACAAAGTTGAGGAAAACAACTTCAAAAACCTCATGTTGGAAAATGAATTTTAAAAAAAATAATGCATTACAAATTAGCCTAAAGAGCTTGAAAATTGGAAAATATGTAGTCAAAAATCAAAAGTTAAATGGAAAACAAACCTAGTATTGTTTCATTGAAAATTCAAAAAAGAACTCATACACTTGCCTCACACTTGTGTGCTAGAACTTAGTAGAAAGTTAAGAATATAAGTTTTTTCAATAGTCAAAGTTGGCAACTTTTTATTAACTAGCAAATGTTTTGTTACCCATGTGCCCAATTGGTGGCTAATAGTTTGCCTAATAAGTTGGGGGGGCACTAACAAATTGTTAGCCAACAAATGTTTGGTTATTTGCCAACTATTTTTTATCATGTGCCTAGGCTTAATGTTGCAAGCTTTTATGTCTCTTCTTTTTTGCTCTATTTTGTTCCTTGTGAAATGGAATCTTGTACAAATCTTATTATCAATGATGATTTTTGCCAACTTCCTCACATTGTTTTTTTTGGAGATCCAACAAAAAGAGAAGGATGAAATAGTTCCAAAAATTATCTCAACCACTTTCAATTCTTTAGAATCCCAAAATTTTGAAATGTTCACGACAAATATATCACGTGGAATCTAACACATAGATGACCATATGATAAATTATGGAAAACAACCCATATATTAGCTCCTTGATAATCTCATCATGGGAATTAAAGTGGTATGTTACATGGAAGCAATTATGTTTTTATTTTGGGGAATGGGGGTCACGAAGATGCTTTTAATGGGGGTTGCCCAATGTTTCAAAAGTTCTAATTAATGATGATGAGCCAACCAAGGTGGCTCCTTAATTATGCAAAACAAATAGTTCATCATGTAAAGGTTCTACACTTTATTGTAAGGTCCATGAAAGATAATTAACCATGTGACATGATTATGCTAATTTGAATGCATTATTAAACTATTTTTTATCTTTCCAAAGAGTTTTGAATTTTTTTTCATCATGTCTAATATGTGCATTGTTCAAATTGATTTATCCATTCATCATATTCAATTCCTATTTATTGGCATTGTTCAAATGAATTGTTTGACCAAACATGATTTTGTTGTGAGTTATATTCCATTGGATTTTGATGAAATTCAAATTTCTTTATATTCAAGTTCTATGTGGTCGATTAGGTTTGTGAACCTACTATATGTATAGGTTCATTCAACAAGCCCTTCAACTAATTTCTTTAGTTGTCTGATGAAAGAAATGAACCATAATTACAAATTTTAAGTAAATAAGCCAAACAAAAGTGATTGAAATTCGAAACCTACAAATTGAATTTTCTTGACTAAAATTCCAAGTACGAGATACAAAAAAATTATCAAGCAAAACATAACTTGTAAATTGAAAAATAAATTCAACTATAAAAATGGAAAAGAAAGGTAAATTCGAAAGAAAATAGTCCAAATTGAAATTAAAAGGTTCTGATTGGGGAGGTGGACTAAGGTCTCACTAATGAATTGAAAAGAGTATTTGATATTTAGTAGCTATGGAAATGGAAAAATTAAGGGAAAATGTTCTTTGGTTTTTTTACCAACTTTTAGCAAAAGAATTTGAAAGGCAAACATTAACAAATAGAAATAAAATTTATGCCAGATCAAGAGTTGTTAAATGACAAACATTGGACAAAGGTGATAAAATTCAACTCTAAAAATCAAACATTGCCAAAAATAAATGCAACACTAAACAAATGAACTGAAACACTTATTTGCAATTTATATTACAAAGCATCAAAATTCTAAAGTTTAAAGAACAAATACATATCATGGTTTTGGTAATGGTTAATTAGTGATTTGTGAAGTGGACTAGACTTGTAACAAGGCTAGTTGGAAGATAAAGTTAAAGTTGCAACAACTACTTTGAAGACCAAAGCCATAGTCGGCAATGTATGGTTTTCTCTTCTTGATGGATCTTCAAAAAGTTGTGCATTGGACATTTAGATGCTTACACGAGAAGTACGGACCTTTGATGCTCATGTGGATGGGCTCCTCACCCACTTTCTTCATCTCTTTAGGTCTTTTGCTTGAATGACCAAATAAATTTCCTTTATGACACAAAAGGAAGTTTATTACTCTCCATCACACTTCTTACAAACTTGCACAAATCTAAGCAAGGCATGTTTTAGGATTCTATAATGCAAAAAAAAACATAATCTAAAAGGAATAATTGGAAAATCAAATCTACATTACATGCATTTTGCAATGGCAAACCACAAGTGAAGTTGAATCCTTATTGTCCAATGACCACTAATTTTAGGTATTTCAATTTAAAAAAACAATGAAAAAGATTTAAAAAGGAAATCAATTGCTTTGCTAACAAAAAAAATCAATGTAAAAACCATTAACATGAAAACAAGATGGACCAAATCTTGGAGGTAAGAGATTGTTTGATTATATGCTCTCAAAACCTTTCAACAAGTTCAAATGTATAGTGCATTTTGTGGCTTAAAGCATTGTTGCATTCTACAACATGAAAGAAAAGTCGTGGAGAATATATAAAACATGAAGAAGGCATTGTACATTCATCATAATGCCTTTGCAACAATATTTCAAAAAAATCTTCCAATAACATGAAAGTCATGTAAAAAATCAAAGGAAAGAAAAATAATAAAGATTAAGGTTTACAACCGAACATCTAACCTACCTTCCTTTGCAACCTATGGGTAGAGTCTACATAATTACCAAGAGAACATAACATTGTAGATATATGTTCTTTGAACATTTATTTGGAATTTGGCCATAAATGCAAACTTGAAATGCATGTTGTGATTACTTAATAGCTCATTTAAAAATATTTGTAATATTATTAAATTTAAATAAACCTTCTTCTCAATATACCTTGATTATTATAATTTATTTATAGCCATGAAAAAAGTTTCAAAATGACTACACATTTAGTTGAGACAACTTGACCAATGTTGAAATAAAAGCATTCCCAAACATCAAAAAGGTGTGGAGATGTGAAGAGCCCAATATGAAATCTTGATGCCTTCAACATGCTCTCCACAAAGGCATATGTGAAACCTTGCAACAAACAAAACATCAAGTGTAATTTTCATGTGTGTCACAAGATAACAAGTGAAAGTTCATACTAATAGACATAGTTGTGCATCACTTTAAGCTTTGAACATTATGGCTATCAATGAAACAATTTTGTCATATCTCACAATTAAACCACCAAAGATGTGCAATATTTCGAGGATTTTGCAACCAATGATTCCTGCAAAGAGAACAAAGTCCCCAAATTTTAAATGACTAATTCACCTAATGTGCTTTTTAAAGAAATGGGATAGGTGAAATTAACTATGTATTTAGTAGGATTTGAACCCACAATGACTCACAACCTAACCATTAACCCTCACCACAAAACATTGATGCTTGGATGTTCCTAAAAAACTAATGCATGAGGACATGAATACAATTGTCAATATTCTTGATTGCATCACCTTCCTTTTGTTTTAATTGCATGATCGCATTCAAGTATGATAATGGCTAGTTCTTCCAACACTAGGACCTACCAACATATTCTATGAGTTTTCTATCACATGTGAACTTCACAACAACTGTTAACATTTAGTGTTTTGATTAAACCCAACTAAGCCCAAATTTAGAATTTCTAAAAATTTTGTGATTGCTTATAGTTTATCCTCTTTCCTAATTTCAATGGGCGTTTGACCAATTTAGTCCCATGTGTTGAAGATTGCAAATCCTATAGTTGTAATAATCTACAAAAACAATAAGATGTATCAAGAACTTATCTTTCATCACAAATGGGCTTCTAAAGAGCTTGTTGTCTCAAAGGACCAAACAAATCTAAACATTTCGAAGCCCAAGGAAAAGTTTGGGCACATCTAGAAACTTGTTGAACTCGACTAACAACTTTTAGATGGAGATCATGCTAGTAAACACAAACTAGGTTATAGAGTTACTTGACTTCAATCACCCCATTTGCCCAAAAATTAATGTAACAATGAGAGGAGGACACAACCTAGTTGCATGTTGTCTATATTTATCAAGCTATGTTCCAAATACACATATACAAAAACTTGATTCCTTGTACATGTGGGAAATTTTTAAAATTTTTTCCAATGATTTGAATTAACAACAACAACGCACACAATAACGCATCTTGAGTTTTGTGACAAATTTTAAAATTGACTATTATCTTTTTTTATTATGTTTATAACTACTTGGTCACAAAAATTACTATGTAGTTGCAAAGGACATCAAGATGCCCCATGACATTATGGTTTTGTGAATATAGTCAATATGACAATTTGTTCAATTTTTGGGTCAATATATTATTATTATTGAATTTAAATTAATATATTTGAATGATTTAAAATTAACTATGCAAAAATACCATTTAATTTTATGATTAATAACAATTTATAATGTTTCAATTTCTAATGATGATGATGTGGCATGCCGTGTGTCAACAAGGTGTTATAATTAGTAGTCAACATCATTACATTAATTTCAATAAAACTACATTCATTAATTGGTGAAAAATGTTTAAAATGCCAAAACAAATCTTTATAACTTGTCTTATGCAATTATAATGTGCAACACAATTAAAGAAATGACTAAGAATGTCTTCAGCATTTAGTAGTCAACTTTATGATTCATGACATTAATTTTAATAAAATTACATTTATTAATAGGTCAAAAGTGTTCATAATGCCACAACACGTCTTTTAAAACTTGTCCTATGCAATTACAATGTCTAACATGATTAAGGACTAAAAATTATCTTTAACAACTAATAAAAATAACTAAAAAGAAAAAAATTTGCTAGGACCATTCATTTTATTAACCATTTAGTTTAAATAACCTAGTTTAGTTATAATTTTATCACAATTTGGCCAAATTTAATAGTGTATTGCTTCAATAATGAACTTTACTATAATTTTGCCAAATTTAGCCAAATACAACCTAAGTGTTCAAATTCAATTTAATTTATCATTGTTTAGCCATGATTATCTTAAATCATTATTTTAAATCTAAATTATATTAATTTAGCCAGACATTTACAATTTTCAACCAATTTTAGCCTTATAAATAATTATGTTTAGCCATGTTTAGACTAATTTAGTTTATGTCTAACCTAGAGTAACTTAATTTAGTCTAAATCCATTTTAAATTAACCTAGGTTTAGCCTAATTTAATGTATGTTTAACTTAACAAATTTAACTTAAAGCCTAAATACTTCTAGGCTCAACTAAATTAATTTATTTCTAGCCTAATGAAGCTTAAGTTAACTTAAGCTAGGTTGATATATAGTAAGTAGGTGACTTAAGTCAACCTAGAGTAGTATTTGAGGCTAAAAATTTTGATCTTTATAATTTTGTGCTTAATATTAATAACAAAAAATGTGGTAGTGCAACTAATGAAAACTTCAACCCCAAAATGGAGGTGAAGGGTTCAATTCCTTGTTTTTGTAATTTATGATACCTAGGCTACCTAGGCTAGGAGGTCGACGTTTGTTTTAATTTAAGCAACCTAACCCATGTTAAATAACTTATATTAATTAAGCTAACTTGATTTTTGGTTAACCTAGTTACCTAGGTTACCTAAGTTAGATTAGGTTGACATGACATGCACTTTGCATGTCAAACCAAGGTCAATGATGACATGGAATTTCAATATTACAACAAAATAAAAAATCATTAATTGATAAGACAATTATTTTTTACATGTCCATTGTAACTAAAGTGGTGAAATGACATGGGTTTAACAACTTAATAGTCACTAGTCACAAATATTCTTTTTAACTAATATATAATCATAAAGGGAAATTACAAATCCCAAAATGTGTTCTTATAAAAGGAATTTAAACTACCTATGAATGCTTGCTTAAACATTTGAAAAATTCACACACAAACAAAAACACTTTGGAATTGAATAAAAGCAGCATCACAAGAGCAAAATACCAAAATTGAAATGTTGGAATTCACTGACATGTTGGTATTAAACTTTTCCATTAATTTTTGCTCATGTGAGGATCACATTGCTATTACTGGCTATTTTAATTCCCACACACACATTCCTCCTCTTATTCTTTGAATTGAATTATTGCACCAAACATAGACATGGCAAATGAATGTGTTATTTCCTCTTTAAGCCCATGAACAAATCAGAATTTATGTTTTTTGAAACTACATCTAAGTAGCGGGACAAAGGTTTTGTGTGATGTTACTCATCTTATAAAGTCTTGACTCCACACCACTAAGAAATTATTCCTTTGTGAGATAGACACACATGCCTTATGACAAATGTTCATTTTAATATTTGGTGCTCATTGGAAAGTGCTATGAGATATCAACATGAGAAATATGGCTTGATGTCTTGGATGTATCTTTTGCAAAAGGTTATTATGTGGTGGTGGTGCCCAAAATGCTAGTAAGAGGTAGATCATGTTCAATTCCCATAACAAAGCTACAAATTTCCATGCCAAAACCAAAGTGGAATGATGTGGTGGCAACATGAACTTATGTTGTTGGAACAACACCATCATACACCTTAGTGTTTTCACATTTTTCATACATGTCAACCCAATTAAAAAGAAGGTGACGCAAAAACTTGGGGGCTATTGTATATCTTAATAACACATTGGACAACTACCTAACAACCTAAGCCTATTTAGGGTTACATCTAACCAAACATGAAATTACATTAGTTTGAAAATAACATTCCATGACCTCTTGTCATTTCCACATTGATTAAGGAATGAATCAAACTTTTATCCCCAAAATCAAAATAGACAATCATAGAATGAAACTAGTATTTATTTTGACCTTTGGACCAAAACTCCATGACCATATGATCCATGCAAACTTGCACAACAAATTCATACTTATTGAATTCATTTCCCACAAATAACCCTAATTGTTTCATAACAACTTTTTATTCCATGGCCTTTTAAAAGTCACATTTTCAAATTGAAGGACGAAAACCATTAGAAATATGGTTCTAAAATAGAAATTACAAGGGAAAAACTTGTTAAAAGTGTGAACAATAATCTTAGTGATAATTTCTCAAACCCTATAATCAAAATGAGAATTATAAACAAATCAAAATTTTCATTACCAATGTTAAATAAGAAAAAGACCACATGAAGAAAGAAAAAACTCCCCATTACAATCTTGGTCTACAATATATTCTTTAGTAATGACCTTAAACTTTGTTACTTGGAAAACTTTTGTGAAATTTGAGATTTTGTGTTCTTCATTTGCAATCTAAATTTGGTTGAAGAAACCCAACAGTTGTAAGAAATTCATAAATTTAATACTTGCTTGAACAAGATGAATAACACTATGAGTGTTTAAATCTTGAAGTATAATAAGCATGTTGGCACATACACCTATATTTAGATAATGAAACATGGTAATACCTATTAACCCAAACATTTGGTGCACATAGATAACAATATAAATGTTCACATGAACTTGCTACTTGATTAGTTATTACCTTAGTCATGTAGTCATTTGATGATTAGAAACAAATGACTTTACTCAAATATGTCATCCATGACAAAAGGTGATTGATCATGATGCACATACTACAACAAATGGCACTTTGATTACATGACAATGATTGGGACATAGTTGCAAAATGTCATAGTCATGAATGTTGGGTTTTGGCATGATGCTCTCATTATAGTCACATAAATGCATTCCAAGCTAGGAGATGATGGATGCATTGTATCTTCAATGTGGGTGTGCAATCAAAAACATCTTCCAAAAAACATATTGCATTGTAGGCCATAAAATCCACAAGGATGTCCATGAGAGAACATCAAGGAGGGGGATGATCATTAAAAGAATCTTAAGACCTTCACCAACCTCAATAGAATGTTGCATTGCAAACTCCACCATTTTAACCTTCAACTTTAGAAGCTTGAGGGTTGTTTGCCATATATACCACACATGGTTAGAACATATGCTTCAAATGTCCAAGTCTTGTTTACTATTCGTTTATTGACTACAAGGCTCTATTTGGCACATGGATGGAAATTATTATTCTTATTTGTAAGATGAAATACCTTTTGAAGAATGTCATAACACTCAAGTTTGTTGAGAATCATTAATGAATTAATGCCATATTCAAGTTAACAATGCTTAATGTGTGGAGAAGTTTTTTAAGTTATCAATGTTATGCAAACTCACCAAATCGTTTGATCCATAGACAATGTAATTTCAACTTGCACAAGCCACTGAAGATCTATGCTTAAAAACCATGGTTGATATTATTCTTGTATAGAGAGCACAAGTATATTCCTAACTAAAAATGGGACAAAACAAATTTGATTTTTCTCAAAAAGAAGATTACACATCTTGCTAACCAACCAAAAATTAGCTAACAAGAATGCTTAATCATATAGGTTATTTTAAAAAAATGTTATAAGTCTTTCAAACTTGCAAGACATTCATTTGCACATGACTACTACCACATTATCGTTATTTTGCCCAAGATATATTAAATGTCTAACTTTGAAACTTTAAACATGGGTGTACTATTATCTATCATTCAAAACCATTTTGTATGGATTAATAATTTGGTAACATCTTCGATTATTGTTGTAATCTAGTCTACAGTCTCAATGTCTTAATACTATAATGGGTGCAACCTAAAATCCTAAATTGATTTACAAACATATGAATCTTAAACCAATCTACCAAATGTCGAGATTGAACAACTAGCAACACCAAACTCCATACCTTGAGGTGCTCTTTGCAAGCTTGCAACGATTCAAAATGTGACAAGAACTAGGGTATTGGGCAATGTTTATCCTAGTCAGAAAACATACACCTACCTAACAACCTACTATGACTTAGTGTTATGTATAAGTAAATATGAAAAATTATATTCATCAACAATCATTTCTCATCTTCACATTGGTTAAGGAGTCAGCCAAAATTTTATCCTCAAATTCTACACATATTGCATAGTCTCTTCCGTATGGAAAGAGGCAATAAAAACAACTTTGGGTGCACCCACTCCCTAATTATTATATATAATAAAGGACGTTGGGATGAGAAATGAAGCCTCCCCTGAATCCGCCCGTCCCGTCATTTGTCCATGTCGTCCCTCTATCCATCTGTCCGGTCGTCCATGCGAATCGACACCCTGGAAGCTCCGAGGTTGCCGGCTGCACACCATCCCTCTACTGAGTTTGACACTGCAACTTTCTGCCCACCAAGAATGGGAAGGAAATAAACCAGGAATGGCCCTCCATCCATGTCCCTATTTAGATACATTTTGGCCTCCTCCAGTGGTTTCAGAAATGTTCTGTAGTGCCCACTGATGATGGGTTCACGGGCACAAACTTCTTGAGTTTGGGAACCAAGACATCATCATCACCACCAGCACCACCTGCTGGGAGAGTGCATAAGGATTTAGAGAATCATGAAATCGATCTCAATTCGTCACTAATAGATCAGTACGAGCGAGAAATGAAGGGGGAGAGTAGCACTACTTACAGCACAACCTAGGAGGAGGAAGAGGAGGTATCCAATTCCAACAACAACGACAAAAGATCAGGAACTGGACTTGGCCATGGTAGGTTGCAACAACCATTTTTTGAGGTGAAGAATTGCAGATCATCACGGGGCAGCAGCTTGAATTCCAAGTTCCAACAACAGGAAGTCTTAGTGTACAGAGGAGTGCGGCACAGGTCGGAGCTCAACAAGTGGGTCACTGAGATCCCCCCAACCGCACACAAGCGCAATATTTGGTTAGGAACCTACAAGAGTCTAGAGGAAGTTGCAAGGGCTTACGATGTAGGGATTCATTATACAGGGAAAAAAATCCCTTTCAACTTCCCTGAGTATGTCAAGAATCTCCCAAAGCTCCCACAAGGACTTAGTTAGGAAGAGCTTGCTCCATTCATGAAGAAGCAAGCTCTCACTGCTGCGAAACAAGCCCAAGTTGAAGGCACCACCACCACCACCAGCGAATTGCCACAAACAACAACAACAAAATTATTCCCAAAAGCTATCACCATCCGGGGCTAAGTTCACCATCCGGGGCTAAGTTCACCATCCAGGGTTAGCTTTGCCACTGCAACCAGACCACTCTCTGTTCTGTTACTTTGCAGCAACACCCAATTTCTTTAGATCCATCATCTTACCTCTTCCACACCCCAAGAGCTCAAGCTCCTGTTTGTCATGCCGTTCGTCTGTCTACTTCGCTTGACATACGTTTTTGCAGATTTTGACATCGATTACTTGATTTTTTTTTTGGTTTGTTTATGCTGCAGGTGTGTTCTGTGACGACGAAATAGACTTAGTGAATGTGAACGCATGCAAAGAGTTGACAAAGATGCAAAAGCCACAGACATAGTGGAGCAAGCCATCGAAGAATCATGATAAGATTCCAAACAACTCTGTGAACCTCCCGAGGAAGAGCCACACATACCGGATTCAACAGCCGCGTACCGCGATATATTCCTGGGCTGGGGATGACCATTCAGGCTCACCTGGTGTTTAATTGAGACCCAATTGCACTTGCTGCTGATTTTGTCATTCTGCAACTACATCCTTACTCTTAATGTCAAGAAAGGGGTCCCTATGGCCGGCCTACAAATGTCTCACGGGGCTTGA